>ERZ807291.4176-NODE-4176-length-19484-cov-5.491070_pt1 | contig 19484 bp, 18 predicted proteins | sample MGYA00521257_ERZ807291 | MGnify/ENA primary metagenome ERZ807291 (study PRJEB31413, sample SAMN03169783) | marine metagenome | biome: Marine; feature: Water; material: Subsurface seawater | place: North Sea | collected 2011-04-28 | depth 1 m m ... | reverse complement strand
AAGTTGCACAACCTTCAGATACATTTGGAGATCCTTCTTTTTTATTATCTGTTATTAAGTGATAGGTGCTTAATTGAGTTTTACTTCCAGAGAGGGATATATATTCTTTAATTTCAGTTAAATTTTTTAGAATCAATTCAAAATTATCAACGTCCATCCATTTTTTGTATTTTTCCCTGTTATATCCTATGACACTAATTCTTATAAAATCAATTCCTGCATCTATAACTTTTTTCATGAATTCTCCATTCAGTCTAGCACCATTGCAGTACATAAAACATTTCAAACCTCTTTTTTTTACAGCTTTAACATATAATGGAAGATCTTTTGCCATAGTCGGTTCACCACTGCCTTCAAGATTTATTTGAGGTGATCCATATTTTGGAACTATCATATCTAATATTTTTTCGAATTCATCTAACTTCATTTTTCTAGTAAAATTTTTACCCCTACCAGGTTTAGATTGAGGACACATTTGACATGTATAATTGCACCCACCAAATACCTCCATTACCACTCTTTTTAATTTAATTTTTTTGTTAGACATTAGGTTGTATATATAGTTATTACTAAGGAATGGTATATTTATTTTCTAAATAACTTTTTTATTTTGATTTGTTTTAGATAAAATTAAGTTTAATATTTTTATGAAAACCTTTTCAATATATTTATTATCGGCGTAATTAAAATTTTTCAATCTTTTTTTTGATCTTGAAATACAAATCTTCAAATTTGTATTCATTATGATAAGTCCATCAAATTTAGGGATTAATTTTAAATATTGATTTACATATTTAAAAATTTTTGTCGAATCATCTTTATAAAGATGAAATAATTTTTGATAGAATCCTTCGTCTTCAACTATTTGTATTTTGCAATCAGGTTTTTCATCAATAAAAAACTGAAATAAACTTAAATAATATTTAAATCTATAAATATTTCTAATTTTTCTATTATATGAATATGAGCTTAAAAAAATTAATTTTTTATAAACAATTAAAATTTTTTTATTTTTTTTATTAAATTTATTAAATTTTTTTCTTAGTATTTTTATAAAATAAAAATTATTATTTTTTTTTTTTAGATAGAATCTGTTGAAGAAAAAATTATAAAAAAATCTTTTTTTACAAAATAAAAATAAAAAATATATAAAAAAAAATCTTAACTTATTTTTATCATCAAAAATTTTATAGAAAAAAAAATCTTCTAAACTATAAATATTTTTAATTTTAATTTTTGAATAATAGGTGGATTTTCCTGAGGCTGGAAAACCACATATTTCTGAATATTTATTTATCATTAGTAAAATATTTCAATCCAATTCGCTTTGCAGTATTTTGGTCCAGACAGTATATTTTATCAATAAATTTCTTTTTTATATGCTTAATAAAAAAAGCATCTACTTGTGATCTTCCTTCTGACATTTTACTTTTACCCACAAAATATTCACCACATTTAAAATCAATTCCAGATATTATAATCTTGCAATCCGGATGTTTATATAATGCAAACAATATTGCAAACACTCCGGTAGAACACCCTATAAAATTTCTCCAAGTTAAACATTGAAATAAATATACAATCTTTTTTAAAATATTCGTTTGATATTTCATTTCTGAAAGTAAAAAATTCTTATGTGGTTTATTTAGAAATAATTTTTGTAAACTAATTTGTTCTTTATTCAAAAATTCACTATAGTTTGTATTCTTTAGCTCAATATAATCTTTCGTATTTATAGTGCCAAATCTTGATATTAAATTATCTATTTTTGACTCTAATATTATTTTTTTTATTTCTTTGACACCATAAAAAGCTCTAGCAGGAGTTATATTTGTATGTATAGTATCATTGAAATTTTCTTTATATAATGAACCAATTGAGGCAGATCTATTACATGTAAAAACCTCTAAACATTCAAATTTGGGAATAATCACGTTCTTACTGGATCCTAATACTAGAATATTGTTAGTCATGTATTTCAATAATTATCTTTAATTAATTTTTTTAAAAAAATAAAATATGTATCTTTATGAATGAATTTATATTTTTTTTTTAAATTTTTGCTTAAAATACTTAGGTAATTTTGATTACTAATTAAGGCAAGTTTTTTTTTTTTAAAAATTCTCAAATTCGGTGGAAATATACCACCAAAATTTTTCCAATTATTTTGACATTCATGAATATAAATTGTTTTATTTGCATTTAATTGTTGTGACTTTGTTAATCGTTTGATTTTTTTCAAATTTTCTAGGTAAAAAAAGTATCTCTCTTTTGATTTGCAATCTAAAGTGAAGCCTAGATCTGAAAAATATGATTGTCCGGCTAATATTGGTTTTTTTCCAAAAAAAGCAGCCGTTTCCAATGCTGCTGTTCCACTACAGGAAGTCACATTATCCACATAATCAATTAAGCTGTAAATTTTAACATCTTTAGGAGCAAGCTGTATGTTTTTGTAACGAGATAAATTATTTTTTTTGAAATAATTTTCAATAAAACCTTCTTCATTTAGTAAATGACTTGAAGGATGTGGTTTAATAATTAACAATATATCTTTTTTATCTTTAAAAAAATTTATTGTTTGCTCAAAATGTTCAAAATAATCTTTAAAGATAATATTACCACACGCATGTGCTCCATCTGCAAATACATGAGCAGCAAATAAAATTTTTTTTTTTATTTTATTAGCTTTTACTTTAAAAAATTCATCTAGATTTTCTGCCTTATAATAATTTTTCTTAAAATTACTATTAATATTATCATGAAGATAATAAAGCTTTCCAGCATTTCGTTTTATTAAATATTTTTTATAAATTTTTTTTACATTATAATCATTAAAATTTAATGCTTTTATTTGTTCATTCAAAACTTTAAATGGATATCTAAAAGAAAATGATGGATCTTTATAAAAAATTACATTTGGACCTGAAATTAAAAAACACTTTGTTTTTTTCTTGGCAATAAGTCTAGCAATAAAAATACTATTATTTGCATAACAATGTTGCCCAATTATAGCTAAAGAAACTTTCTTTTTATCTAAGAAATTCTTAATATTTAAAATCTTATTAATTGAAATGATAAGTTCTTTAATGAAGTATTTATTTAAATGATTATTTCTTGCAAAATTATGATTGTATCTCGCATATTGATCATAAATTAAATCTCCAAATTTTACATTGAATATTTTAAAATCTTTTATGAAGCCATTGAAACCTTTAAACAATATCAACCACAACGCATTAATAAAAAGAAATAATAATCTAGTAGTATTTTTTAAAAAATTTATTTTATTTGTTTGATAAAAATTATTTAGTCCAGAGGCCTTGAATATTTGTTTAGATATAAATTCTTTTTTTGACTCCGTGAATATAATTGTTTTAAAAATTTTTTTTTTTTTAGCGATATTAATTAAGGATAATGATTTGAATGTATAGTCTGGGTGAACCCTGTCACATATTATTGCGTAATTTTTATTTTTATCTAAATCTTGATCATGAGTTGATAAATTTAATTTTTTTACTATATTATTGATTATTTCGTCCATATTTTTTTTATCTTTTTATTATTAAGCTCTATTATTTCATCACAAAATTTTAGTGATGATTCTTTGTGTGAAATCATAATAACTGTAGTATTTTTTTGTACGTTTTTAATTAACTCAATTATATTATTTTCATTATCTTCATCTAAAGAACTTGTTATTTCATCTAATATTAAAATTTGTTTTTTTTGTAATAAAGCTCGAGCAATTCCAAATCTTTGGATCTCTCCTTCTGAAGCTTTAATTGTTGTCTCGCTTATTAATGCATCTAATTTTTTAGGATGTTCGTTTATAATTCTTTGGATCTTAACTTCATTTAAGACCTTATAAATTTCATGATCAGTTATTTTTCTTGATTGATTTCCAAATAATAAATTATTTCTAATACTATCATCAATAATTGTTATTTTCTGAGGAACATAACTAATTAAGTTCAAATAACCATTTAAGTTTTTAGAAACTTCTAAGTTATCTATGAAGACTTTTCCATTGGTTGGACTTAAAATTCCCATAATAATATTTATTAATGTGCTTTTTCCCTGTCCACTTAATCCTCTAATACCAATAAATGAATTTTTAATAATTTGTAAATCAATATTTTCAAGTACATCTTTTTTTTCATTATAGCTGTAACTAACATTTTTTAAGGAAATTAACTTTTGAAAATTTATTTTTTGCTCGTCTTCATTATTTTGCGTTTGTTGATTAAATTCATTTAATAAAATTAGTTGAGCTTTTTTAGTATAATTTATTTTTGAAAAGTTTTTTAATATCATTATAACAGCTGGAAAAATTCTTTGAGCAGAAATTAAAAATATAGTTAAATTAATAATTATATTTGTTATTTCAATTTTGAGTATAAATGAAATAATAAGTGAGATAAAAATTATTATAACTAAACCAAATTCTAATAAAAGTTTTGGCATACTGCTCATAACAGAAAACTTAAGTTTATTTGATGCCCAAGCTTTTTTTGTGTCTATAAACCTATTAAGAAAAAATTTTTCTGCTCTATATATTTTTATTTCTTTAAAAGAAAAATAAATATCTTTAATTTTGGATAAAGTTTTTTCTACTAAGATTAATTTATGTTTACCAAAGAAAATAAATTTTTTTTTGGTAATAATATAAAATGTGAAAAATGAAACGGACGAAATTGAAATAATTGCAATTGTAATTAATGGATTTACAATTAGTAAAAAAAATATGAATAATGAAAGTGTTACAAAATTGACAATTATATTGTATAATAATAAAAAATAATTTTGAACAAAATCTTCTGTAACATTTGTAATAGTGTTAAAAAAATTTGAGTATATATTTTTTAGATGATTTTGGTATGTGCTGCTTAGTTTTTTTTTAGCTATTTTTCCTGCTATATTAACATTAAGATCAAAACCAAATTTAGTAATAAAAATAAAATAGACTATTTTCAATATTGTTTTGATAGCAAAAAAAATTAATATTATTAATAACAGCCAAGATATAGATATAGAGTGTATAATTGTCTCTGCATAATCTAATATTTTATTAATAATTTCTATTTCTACCTCAATATCTCTATTGTTGAAAAAATATACTAATATTGCTGGTATAAGAGCAACACTGACCAAATCTAAAATCACATTAATTATATGAACGATAAATAAAGATATTATTTTTAATTTTAATTTTTTATCTAAGAAAAATTTGAAGTTAAATATTAAATCTGAAAACATCTTTAGGTAAGTTTATAGATGATATTAAATTTTATAGTTATAACTAAAATTTGTTTGTTTATTCATGAACAAAACGTGGAACAACTTTATCTTTGGCTAAATCCAATCCTCTTCCATAATTTGCTGGATTTGGGTTTGTTTTCCAGTATTTAACTTGAATTTCATCAAACTTTCCTCTCCAATAATACAAATCTTCTATAGTCATATTGTGTGGCTTAATAATAAAATCACCTTGACCTTGGCTAACTGGCTTCTTCCACAGCTCATCATAATTTGGTTCAATAATCCAGAGTTTTTCCTTTACAACTTGTTCATAAAGTTTTGTTTCAGGAAAAGGAACTAATGTACCTACGCCAACTTTATCAAGCTGGATTTCATTTATAAAATCATAACTATTCTGTAATGTTTCATTTGTATCTTCTGGAAATCCCATAATAAATTGTCCATGAGACATAATTTTATATTGCTTAAGTAAATCTGCAACTTCAATGCATTTGTCTCTCTCCAGAAGTTTTCCTATAATCTTGTTTCTTATATAATCGTCTCCGTGTTCAACAGCTAGACTGGCTCTAGCTAATCCAGCTTCTGCCATTTTTGCAATTACGTCTTCTCTCAAGGAGTTAATCCATAAACCATTAGGAGTATCCCATACAATTTTTAGTTTTCTTTTAATCATTTCATTGCACAGTTCGATTGTACTAGCTCTATTTAGCGTCATTTGGTCGTCCATAAATGAAAAGTAATTTACACCATACTCTTTATGCAGTAGCTCTATCTCGTCTATTATAGCTTTTATTGGTCTTTTTCTGTGTTTTTTTCCCATAACTAAGAACATGTCACAAAAATTACAAGCCAGTGGACACGCCCTTGATGAGAAAATAGCTGCTTTAAATTTACCAATTTTTGTTTCTGAAGGATTATAATAATGATCAAGATCCATTTTAAATTTATTCATGTCAATCAAATCCCATGCTGGCATTGGAAGTGTTGCTAGATCATCAACATAATTTTTTAACCTATTGATATGTACGGCTCCTTTGTCATCTCTAAATGCAAAAGATTTTATTGATTTTAGTAATTCTGGATTATTTTGATCAATTGAAGCACTTAACGCAACAATTGAATTTTCTCCTTCACCGATAGCTACGTAATCTATTTCCATACAGTTTTCTAATATTTCCTTAGGGAATGTTGTGGGATGTATTCCCCCAGTCGCAACTTTGAAATCTTTTGATTGGTTTTTAATTAATTTTGCAAATTCTAAAACATCCGGCCAACTTCCTGAAAATAAACAATTTAGTCCAACAAGATCTGGCTTGAACTCATCTAAAGATTTAATTATTTCTTCTTTTGAATATTCTAAATATTTTTCTTCTTTAGAATGAACTTCAGAATTGTTAAAATCTAAAATACGGACTTCATAACTATTTGCTCTTAAGATAGCCGCCAAATGTATGAGGGCTGCTGATGGATAAAAATCTTCCCTGTTAACATGACTTACAGATCTATCATAATTAAGATTTATATACGGTGCAATTAAAAGTACTTTCATTTAAGTGGACTATAGACCTTACTCTTAGTTTGTCAATTACAAGCTAAACAAAAACGACATGTAAGATTTTCTTATAAAATACTCAATTTCTTAATAAATATTAAATATGAAAACTTTCAAGGTATGTCATCAGATTTTTAACTGCTTTAAAACAAAGCTCTGATTCAAACTAATAATTTCAGAAATAGACATACCAGATAAAACTAGAAATTTAGCTAAAGCTTTTATTTTATATGCTATATTTACAGAAAATGAATCGCCAAAAATTAAAATTACTAAAAAAAAATGACCAAGAAGAAATTAGTATGATGACAAAACTTAGAAAGGAATTTGATAGTATTTATAGGCAATTTGTTGCTAGCGCGTTTGACCTACGCGACCAAAATTTTTTTAAAAAAATATTTTTCTTTCAAGTGTAATTTCAATAATGGCTGAAAATATAATTGTTGATACTAATGTTTTACCAAAAAATGGAAGGGCAAGTGTGTTACATATTAATAAACTTTCAACTGTGTAGCCATAAGACCCTAGAGACCAGACACCAAAGTTTGTAATTCCTAAGAAAATGATAGCACCCATTAAAGCTCCAATAATTCTACTTAGTTTACTTGTAAGAGAAAATTTTGCAGATAATCCTATAATAATAACGCTTCCCCAAGTAAAAAGTGTAATACTATGAAATCCAATAAATAAATCAGTTATTAAGAAACTAAATATTAATACCGGTAAGTATCATACTCCTAATAGTGCTGGAACATAGAAACTCAAGGCCATCAAACTAGTAAAGTTTGGTGGATGCGGTATAAATCTACTTGCAGCTAACGCAAAGAATATACCAACAGATATTTTTAATTAGTTCATTAATTATCACTCTTTAAATATTTTCTAATTTGGTTAATGGACAGAAATTCATTATTATCACTACTGTAACTAAAATCTTTCTTAGTTTTTTTTCCACTAAATTTTTTTATGAAAGATATATATTTTTTATCATTAAATATATTTGAGGGATAAATTATATAGAACTTATCAAATTCAATTGTATTTCTTGCATCATCTTTAGATATCATTTCTTCATGCAATTTTTCACCATTTCTTATACCTACAACCTTGTATTTTGCATCAGGTCTGATTGACTCTAGTAAGTCTAATATTTTATAAGATTTAATTTTTGGAATAAAAATTTCACTTCCTAGCATTTTATCTAGGTTGCTAAGAACAAATTCTACCCCTTCACTGATAGTCAAATTAAATCTAGTCATTCTTGTGTCTGTAATAGGAATATCTTTGGATCTATTATAATTTTTAAAAAAGGGTATAACGGAGCCTCTACTTCCCATAACATTACCATACCTAACAATCGATATTTTAGTTTTTCTTTCCATGCCATAATAATTGTTTGATGATATAAAAAGTTTATCAGCACATAATTTTGTGGCACCATATAAATTTGCTGGGGAAACAGCTTTATCAGTGCTTAAGCCAATTAATTTTTCCACATTATTTTTGATTGCTGCCTTAATTACATTTGAGGATCCAAGCACATTAGTTTTTACAAATTCTAAAGGATTATATTCAGATGTATCAATTTGTTTCAAAGCCGCTGCATGAATTACATAATCAACTTTAAACATGGCATCATCTAATCTTTCATAATCTCTTATATCTCCAATAAAAAATCTTAACTTTTTAATATTTTTTTTGAAAACATCTCGTATTTTCATTTCGTGTTGTTTTAGTTCGTCTCTACTAAATATAATTATTTTTTTTGGATTATATTTTTCCAATAAAATTTGGACTAATTTTTTACCAAATGAACCTGTTCCTCCTGTAACTAAAAACGTTTTATTTTTATATTTCATTTTACGTGTTCTTTATTTTATTGAACTTATATAAATATTCTGCGAATTTTAAATCCTCTAAATCATTAATATCAATTGCTCTGAATCTATCAATCTTATAGTAAGAAGTTTTTTCTGGCATAACATTTCTCAATTTCATAAGTTTTTTTGTGGTGTATAAATAAAATGTACCAGAATCATAAGTAAGTTTTTCTAAATCTTGTGTTCTTTTATTTGCAAATTTCTTCCATTTAAAGTGTATTTTATCGTTAATCGTTTTAAATGCCCTAAGAGGGTTAGATCCGTATTCACCTGTGGCAATTATACAATCGTAATTTTTATTTTTAATCTTTGCAAAAGCTTCTTTCAAGTCTCTTTCACTTATCAAGGGTGCAGTTGGATATATGCAAAAATGGTATTTAAAATTTTTTGTATTTGTTCTAGATATACAGTCTTTTAATACATCAGTTGTGCCAGTAAAATCATCTGAAAGTTTTTTTGATCTTTTAAATGGTACTTCCGCTCCACATTCTATAGAAATTTTTGCAATAGCTTCACTGTCTGTTGAAACAATTATTCTCTCAAATAGTTTACTTTTTTTTGCAAGATTAATTGAGTAAGTAATTAATGGTTTTCCATTAAAATCAATTATATTTTTATTCTTTATTCTTTTGCTACCTCCTCGAGCAGGTATAATGCAGATAGCGTTTTTAATAGACATAATTTATCATAAATTTTAAAACTAATTAATTTTAAGAGTACGTTATTAACAACAAGTTATCATTTATTTTTTAAAAAATTTAAAAATTATTGAAATTATGTACTTAAGGTCTTTGATATTTAGTCCCACATAAATTGGAAGGCTAATTGCATTATTGTAAAAAAATACACTATTTTTAAAATCTGTTTTTTTAAACCCTATTTTTTCGTAGTATGGATGGGTATGTATTGGAATGTAGTGAGTATTTAGAAATATATTATGTTTTCTCAAATATTCCAAAAATTCATTTTTATTTTTGTTAGACTTTTTATTGTCAATTAATACTGGGTATAAATGCCAAGAAGATTTAGCATATTTTTTTTCACAAGGTAAAATTAAAGGATGTAATTTAAGATATTTATCATAATATTTTTTAATTTTTCTTCTCTCTCTTAAAAATAAATTAATTTTTTTTAGTTGGCTAATTCCTAATGACGCTTGAATATCATTAAGCCTATAATTAAAACCAAGCTCATGTTGCTCATAATGTGTTATGTTGTTATTTTTATTTTTAAAAAATTTTTTTTCTCTTATTATTCCATGAGATCTAAAAACTTTCATTTTTTCTGATAAAGATTTGTTATTAGTTGTGGCAATACCCCCCTCTCCTGTTGTTATCATTTTTACTGGGTGAAAGCTAAAAACAGTAATATCTGAATATTGACATCCTCCAACTTTTTTGCCTAAATATGTTGCACCTAAAGAATGTGATGCATCTTCTATTATCTTAAATTTATAAATATTACTTAATGTCTTCAATTTTTTCATTTCAATTGAATGACCTGAATATGATACAGGAACTATTATCTTTGGAAGTTTATTTATCTTTTTAGCATATATTAACTTTTCCTTAAGTTTTTTGAGGTCTATATTGTAATTTTTTAATTCAATATCTACAAAATCAACTTTAGCTCCACAATACAAAGCACAATTAGCTGATGCAACAAAGCTATTGGGTGAAGTCCAGAGATAATCTCCTTTATCCAAATCTAAAGCCTTACAAGCCACATGAAGAGCACTTGTAGCAGAATTAACAGCAACACCAAATTTTGAACCTACATAATTACTTATTCTTTTTTCAAAATCATCAACTTTAGGTCCAGTTGTTAAAAATGAACTTTTTAAAACTTTTATTACTGAGTCAATATCTTCCTTAAATATTTTATGTCCACCATATTGAATAATTTTTTGTTTACTTTTCATGATGTTCAAAATTTTTTATAAAAATTCAAGTAGTCATTATTTGTATTATTATTTGCTGATTTAAAATTTATAAAAGAATTTAAAAATATTTCTTTATTTGTAGTATCTCTATTTATCTTATTCTTATTTTTAAAAAAAGATTGAATTTTTTCTATCATATCATTATCATTATAAAGTTTATTTATTATTTCAAAATTATAAAAATTACATTTTTCAATTTTTGGATTGTTGTAATTAATTAAAAAAATATATTTGTCTTTAATTATAGCTTCAACTAAAACTGATGATGGCCTTCCTGTTATTATAATATCTGACCATTCAATTAATTCTGTAGATGAATACCCATCCTTTAAAAATTTTGCACATTTATTAGGCAAAATATCACTAGGTTTATTCTTTATTCTAATTTCGATATTCTCAATTTTTTTTAACTTATTAATTAGTTTGTAAAAAAGATCGTTTTCACCAAAGTGAGATCCTGATTTCATAAATGCTGCAATTTTTAGTTTATCATTTTTTTTTAGATGCGCATTAAATTTATAGATGGACTTTAAAGTTTTTAACCATTCCACATGATATCTCGGTGAGCCCATAATAATGTTTTTTTTTGTTTTATTAGTATCAATTTGTATCTTATTTGGATTCAAGTAATGATCACAGAAATTAATCCTTTTCATTTCTAAATTTTTTACCTCATCCAGCCGTAATCCACTTGGAACTAATATTAGTGGAATTTTTAAAAATTTTGAAATCTTCCTTACTTTCTCTAAATTTCTTTTTTGAAAATTTTCACATATTGTAATTGTTTTAATATTATTCTTTAGTAAGAATTCATTAAATTTTTTATCACAAAAAAAATTTTTTTTTCTAGCAACAAAAAACCAAAAAGTTGTCATTCTAATAAGAATAAAACTTGGAAATTTTAATAATAGTTTTACAAAATAATAAAAAATTTTATTAGAAAAATTAAGTGGTAAAAATTTGAAATAAGTTACTTCATCTTTATTGATGAGGTAATTTAAGACACTATCTTCTGTATAGTCTTGAATACAGTTGCAATTTAAGATGCCTACTTTCATTTTATTTTTACTGAGCAGATGAACTATTGGTGAAAGCATATCTACACTAATAAAAACATCTGTGAGAAACAAGTGCATAATAATATTTATTTTTTTATTTTTTTTCCTAAAAATTCTGCAAATTCAAAATCTATTGGGCGATCAATATTTGTTGCTTCGACATCATCTACAACTACACCAACTGGGTTTTTTCCTAGGCAAAAATCATTATTATTAAATTTTTGCAATAATTCGTAAGTCCTTCCATATATGGCACCTGATGTACAATATAATTCAGGGAGATCTTGTCTTGAAATGAATTTCTCAACATTCATATTTTTTATAAAGCTTTTAAAAAATTTTGTTTTTTTATTAAGTTCTTTTGCTCTATATGGGTGTTCATGCTCAATTCTTTTTAAAGTAACAACACAGTCAGATTTATTATCTTTTAATTTTTTAACTATACTTTCAATAGTTTTTTTCTTTACATAAGGACACGTCGGTGCAACCTGTAATACAATATCTGGTTTATAATCTTTAGTATGAATTTCTGCAGCAACATGTTTTACCACCTCTGTCAAAGCTATTCTATCTGTAGATAATTTTTTTGCTCTATCAATTATTTCAAGCTTTGGAAATAATTTTTTTACTGCTTTTTTTATTTTTGCATCTTCTGTTGAAACTATAATTCTATCTATACTCTTGACTTGAGTTAATGTTTTTAAAATAAAATAGATTAGTGGCTTATTCTGTATCTTCTTTAAGTTTTTATACGGTATGCTTTTAGAGCCACCACGTGCTGGTACTATAGCTACTATATTTTTTTTTCTCATTATTTATAAATTAAATTAATTTTTATAATCAAATATTTTTTTTGAATTATTTCTAAATTCAATTGAACTTAGAGGGTTTTCAATCTCATAAATACCTAATTTACCTGAAAATAAATCTTTTTCTCGAATATTGGTTGCATAAGTGGCACTACATAAACCAAATAAACTCATTACTAAGTTAGTTTCTTTTAAGTTTGAAGGAATAAATCCATTAAACATCATATTCAATTCGTTATTTTTATTTTTTAACCATACAGTTCTTTTTTCTGATTTACCTGCAATTACAGTATCATATCCTTCATTAACAAGTTTTTTAATAATTTTATCAATAATATTTTTAGGTCTAAAAGGATAATTCTCAGTCAAGCATACGATGCAGTCATAATGTTTATTTTTACTCTCAAGATATTCTAGGCAATATTTTAAAACTTCGGTAATCCCTAAAAAATCTTCAGATAAATTTTTTGGTCTTTTAATGATTGAAATTTTTTTGTCTGAAATAAATTTTTTTACTACTTTTTCTTTATCTGTTGCAATAAAAATATCTGATATCAGTTTAGATTTTTTGGCCTCTTCTATTGTGTGTTGAATTAAGTATTTGCTCTTAAACTTTACCAAATCATTTTTTGATGGAATTATTACTGCAATTTTTAATTTTTTTATTAAATCTACAGTTTTATTTTTTTTATAATTATTTTCTATTGTCTCTAAAATTTTAACAATATTTTTTGCTCTTTTTGTATCTAAATTCTGATGGATTCCATGATAATGATAAACACTAGCACTAGGCTCATAAACTATATTTAATTTTTTTTTTATTACCGCATGACCCCACACTCTATCCTCAATATTTGTTACTTTTTCATCAAAAGGGAATTTTTTCCAAGTTTTTTTTAAAAAAGCACTATTAGCATTGTGAAAAAAGGGATCTTTTATCTGAATTTTTTTATCTAAACCAAACACAATAAGCAAATCTCTTTTATCTAAATCACTACTATAAGATAAAGGTTCTTGACGACCATATACACCAGCAATATTATTATCTTTCAAGTTTTTTATTAAGTTGATTAGCCAATTTTTATTTACTGGTATACAGTGAGCTGATAAGCAAACTACAATTGATCCTTTAGATTTTCTAATTCCATAATTTAATGCTTTTCCAGGCAAAAAATTTTTAATTGATAAAATTTTAATTTTATTTTTTTTAATCTTTTGTAAAGTTTTATCTGTTGATTGATTATCTACAATTATTATTTCAATATTTTTATAGGTTTGTGTCTTAATTGCATCTATGCAACTTGTTATCCATTTTTCTTCATTTTTAGTTCTTATAATAATGGATACTAGAGGTTTATTTTTTAAAAATTCAATCATGTTTGTTTATAATTTTATTGAGTATTTTTTTAAGAAATCTTCATTCATCTCAATACCTAGTCCTGGCTTTTTATTAAAGACAAACTGACCTTTCTTTATTTTAATTGTTTCTTTCAGTAAATTTTTAATTACTGGGTTATACGTTATGTTATATTCAATAAAATTTGAATCAAAAATTTTTGATAAATGAAAATTTGAGAACATACTAATTGGATTGGCCCAATTATGAAATATTACTTTTTTAGTATTATTTTTCAAATGAGTCTTTAGTTTTAGAATTTCACTAATTCTTATCATATTACTATCGGGTTGCAAAATATCTATATTTTTTGCCCAAATATTAAAATCTTTTTGATCCTGAAGAGATTCACCTGCTGCAATTTGAACTTTTTTAAATCGTCTTATTTTTTTGTATAATTCAATATTTCTTCTAAATGGCTCTTCTAAAAATAGAAAATTTAACTCATCAAGACAATTTGAAATATACCAAAAGTCTAAGTCATTACTAATCCTACACCCGGTATCTATCATCAATTTAAAGCTATCTCCTAGTTTAAATCTAAGATCAGTACATGCCTTCATCAATTTCTTCACATCAAAGTTTGGAGGGTTTTTGGTTCTTTTAAAGTGAGATAATTGTTTTCTAGATATTGAAGGTCTAAATTTATAACCTTTGAAACCTAACTCTTTATATTTCAAAGCCTCATTTAACAAAAGGCTATAAGGTTGATCATCATAAATCATTCCACCACTTGCGTATAAATCTATTGAACTTTCTGATTTTATTTTTGTGGTTAAAATTGCACTTAGGGGTTTTTTTAATATTTTTCCTTTAATATCCCAAAATGCTTGCTCTAGACCAGCCAAAATACAATTAATGACTTTTCTATCAATTTTTAAGTGAATTTTTTTTTTTATCTTATCTAAATTAATTGAATTGACATTTTGTCCTTCAATTAATGGCAATAAATATTTTTTAAATAAATTTGATATTAAGTAAAAATTTCCTAGATATGGACTTGGCTCTCCATATCCCACTAGACCATTATTTATTTTAACTTTAAAAAATATAAAACCAGAAATAACATGATATGCAAAAGGAAGCTTTATTCTTTTTTTTACAGGATACTTTACAAAAATAATTTCTACATTTGTGATTCTATTATTTTCCATAAAAATTAATCTAGTAATTCACAAATTTGATAAACCTCTATTAAGTCATTCACTGATGTTAATAAATTATTTTTTTCATAAAATGAATTTTTAACTTAAAACAGTTTTTTTCATTACTTTCTTTGCAAGAATATCCATTTTTTTTATTAGATTTTTAAAATCATTATAATTAATTGGCTGAAGCGGATCTACAGCTGAATTTTCTGGGTCCGGATGAACTTCTAGCATGACTCCATCAGCTCCGGCAGCAATACTTGCTAAACTCATAGACTCAATCCAAGGTCTCCAAAAAGTTGCGTGCGATGGATCTACAATAATTGGCAAGTGAGTAACTTCTTTAGCAGCCGGCACAACCTGCAAATCAAGTAAAAATCTTGATGTTGATCTGTGGGTATGTGGAACACTAACACCTCTTTCACATAGCAGTACTTTTTTATTACCCTCATACAAAATATACTCTGCAGCACCTAGCCAATCACGAAGGGAACAACCAAAATGTCTTTTTAACATTAATGGTTTTTGAGTTTTTGCACAGGCTGTTAGAAATGGAAAGTTTTGCATATTTCTAGATCCAATTTGAATAATATCCGCAACTTCAGAGACTAAAGGCAAATATTTTTCCTCCATTACCTCTGTTATTACTGGTATGCCATATTTTTTTTTGGCTCTACTTAACCATCTAATTCCATCTTCTCTTGTCTCAGTATATTTTTTACTTCTATAAGGAAAAGTTAAAGGCTTGAATGCACCACCTCTCAAAAAATGTGCACCAATTTTTTTTACATTTTTTGCTACGTCCATAATTAATTTTTCTGACTCAACCATGTTAGGTCCAGCAAAAATTGGGATGGTATTTCCCCCAAACTCTACACCTGCAACTTTGAATTTAGATCTATGATTTTTGTTTTTTTTTGCACATAATGGAAACTTGGTCTTTAAGTCTTCTATTGTTATGTCTTTACCTGGGAATTTATTTTCCATTTATTTCATTGCCTTTAAAATATATTTTTTTTCTTTAGTTTTAATTTTATTCACTAGCATAAAACTTTGAACAGCTTGTGATAAATTCATTAATAACCCATTAAATAGTTTTTTACTATTAAATTTGCTCAATCTTAAAAACTCTGTTTTTTTTGGATTGTAAATTATGTCAAGGAGTTGAGCTTTTTTGTTATTTAGATAAAATTCTCTACTTTTATTGATATTAATTTGAATTATTTTTTTATTAGCTCTTTTAAATATTTGATTATTTTGTGTTGTGATTATTTTAAGTTTATTAAGATAGGTCAGTGGAGTGAAAAATTTTAGATTAATAAATCCTTTATTTTTTTTTATCCAAGAGTTGAAACCTACACTTGTAGTATTGATTATAAGATCAAGTTTCTTAACTTTTAATAAATCTTTATATGTTTTAATAATAATAAACTTATGCTTTTTAATCTTTAATTTTTTAACAAAGGTTATTAGTTTCTTTGAGTCTCTATTGTGAAAAAAAAAATTACAGTTCTTATAATTATTTAGTGCCGCAATGATACATGCCTTACCTGCACCACCACATCCAAGAATAAGTATATTATTTTTATTTTTTAGATGAATCTTTTTTAATGCTTCAAGAATACCAAGATAATCTGTATTAAAACCAAAAAGTTTATTTTTACCCTTAACTATAGTGTTTATAGAGCCAATTTTTCTAGAATTTAAATCAACTTTATCTAAAAAATTTATAGCTTTTTCTTTAAATGGTGTTGTTACTGATCCTCCTATATAGCCTTGATCTCTTTTTAAAAACTTTAAAACTTTTGATAAATTTTTTGGACTTATGTCCGCAGGATACATCTTAATATTTCTATTAATTTTTTTGTAAGCTTTATTCCATAGTGCGGGAGATCTAGCACCCTTTGACGGTGTTTCACCTAATATGAGAGCATATTTACTCTCTTCAATTATTAATTTATTATTTATAAGCTTCAACTTAAAAACCCAACTTTGATAAAACTTTTTTTTCTTTAAAATAAACCCATCTATTTTTTTCATAACTTCTATACATCATGTTAACTAATTTTAGAGTACTTAAACTTTCAATTGCTGTGGTAGGCGACTCTTTGTCTTTGAATAAAAAACTATCTATTAGTTTTTGAAATACTACTTTGTGAGATAATCCATATCCGTTTGGTACTTCTTCAGAATATTTTTTTTCTATTTTCTTAAAATTTTTATTTGATCCATTTTTAATAATTTCTATTTTATTACAACAAAGACCATGTAGTCTGAAAATTTCATTTTTTGTAAATATTTCAATGGTTGCTGAAACATCTTTAGGTCTTAGAGATGTTGTTAAACTTGCTAAGCAAGACAGGTTATTTTTATAAACAATCATTGAATTGTGAGTGTCTTCTGCTTGTAATTTATTAGATTTATTTGAAATCACGCTAATACACTTAACAGGATCACCTAATATGTAGTTTAACAAATCTACATAGTGAATGCCTTGCTGAGCAAGTACTCCCCCGTCCATTTTCCAATTACCGTGCCAATCTGAATAATATTTTTGCGGTCTAGACCAAAGTAAATTTAAATTTACTAGAACAATATCGTTACGGATTTTTTTTATTTGTTTTTTTAGAAATACGACCGAATCGTTAAATCTATTCTGAAAAACCACATAAAACATCAATTTTTTCTTTTTAGCTATAGAATCTAATTTTATTAATTCTGAAACTTTTAATACGGGTGGTTTTTCTACAAGTACGTTTTTATTATTAATAAACGCTTTATATATATGTTTGTAGTGATTGCCTGATTCGGTAGCAATATAAACAAAATCAAAATCTTTTTTAAAAAATTGATCTATTGATAAGAAGCTTTCACAATTAAATTTTTTTTGAAATTTTTTTAATTTTTTTTTGTTTTTGTCACAGATTGCTACGATTTTAGAATTTTTTAATTCATTTAAAAATACATCTGATACCCTTGTATCAAAGACTCTTCCTAAGCCAATTACTCCAAATTTAACATTTTTATTCATCTATAAACTCCAGCACAGTAACTAATTTTTTTTTTTTTAGGATTTTGACTATATGATTGATCTTAGTGGAATCAATATTGCATTTATCCATGATATCTAAAAGTGAGTGTCTGCCATCTGCGTATGACAAAACATCCAAAATTGATCTACTAATTTTAATTTTATTATAAGATTTTTCTAATTTAGTTATTCCTCCAATTTTTGGATAAAGGCCTCTTTTTCCCAGGTTAGGTTCACACAGTATATTTGACTTTAAATAAATATTTTTTTCAAGTGTTTCAATAACGAGTTTTAATAAATCATAACTACCCTGCAATCCTTTGGGCTTAACAACTTTTGTTAAATTATCCATTGAAGTGTGATATTCTTTATATTCGCCATACTTGGTTCTCATTATGGTTGCTATTGGCAAATCTATTCCTGGAGAACAATATTGTCTTTCATCACTACCTCTGTCTATCCATTTATATTTTTTAAATTTAGGATATTTTAATCTTAGGGCATACTTTGCAACATTGTCACTTAAAGTTGACCCATTTTTTGATGGCAAATAAGAGTACGTTCTATCATCTCCTAAACAAGTTAAATTGAAGCCAGCAACAACATTTTTTTTTAATCTTTTCATATTTTTTGAAATGTAAGCTATGGATCCAATTGTTTCAGGTAAAAAAACTATTCTATATGAATATTTTCTTTTTTTTAATTTTTGTATCCACTTGGCAAGATATACAGAAACACAAGGACCTGACAGCTCATTATTAGCCATAGAAGGGTGGCATATATAAGTAGATAGCAAAATTTCTTTTTTTGATTTTCCTTTAATTAGCATCTCACCATAAGACATACTTCCCTTGAAGTGTTGAGCATCAATATTAATTTTGTATATTCCATTTTTTAATTTATTTTTTTGATCATGTGAAATGCAAAAACCCCAGTCTTTATTGTAATAAGAGGTTTTATAAGGAATTGCTTTTGGTAAACTGGGTATAGAATAGAGCTTTTTATTTAACTGCTTTAAAGTAATTTTTTTTTTTATACCAATACTATAGTTTAATACATGAAGATTATTTTTTTTAAAATCACATATTTTTTTTCCAGTAGGAGTAATTATATATGCAGAATTTATTTTCCATTCATCTGGTACACTCCAATCAAAAACTTTTTCTCCAGAAGGAATTTCTTTAATTTTAATCTTAGGACAAATTTTTTTAAGTATTTTAAGCGATTTTCTTAGGCCATCACCTGAAATACTTCTGTTTAAGGGCCAAAGTTTTTTGGCCAAGTTATAAATATTTAAACCTTTATTCATATATTTAATATTTTTATTACTTTTGTTAAAAAATTATTTACACTAAACTTATACAAATATTTATAAAATTCTAATATATTAAGTATATTTCATTAAATGA
>ERZ807291.4169-NODE-4169-length-19501-cov-7.653553_pt1 | contig 19501 bp, 28 predicted proteins | sample MGYA00521257_ERZ807291 | MGnify/ENA primary metagenome ERZ807291 (study PRJEB31413, sample SAMN03169783) | marine metagenome | biome: Marine; feature: Water; material: Subsurface seawater | place: North Sea | collected 2011-04-28 | depth 1 m m ... | reverse complement strand
TAATCTGGAGCATCAACAACATTGACTCTCTTGAGATCTTCGGAATGCATATGGATTCTACCTTGACCTAATTTCTGGTGGGCATCTTCTACTGACGTAAACGGGGGTACGTGTGCTTTAACCATTGAACAACTCCTCATACAAAGTATCGATGTCATCGTTCTCAGTACGTACTTCTGCCATGTTAGACTTGTGGTAAATACCTGCAAGTTTACGTAGATGCTTCTTATCTACTCCATGGTTCTCGAAGGTCACCTGTACAATGTCCTTGATTAAATCTTTCTCTGCGTCCATGCGTGTCATGGAATCAGACATTTCTTTGATTGCGTTACCAATCCTTTTCTTATCATCTGGTGTTAATGTAATCATTCTGTTTCTATTTCCTCAATTAATAAATCACGCATTGCCCGTGCTTGTTTATCACGGGGATCATCTTTTCCATATCCGCAGAACTTGTATGCAAGGGTAATGCGTTCATCCCCTGCGTAGGCAGAATGCCAACAATGATCTTCGGGTTCATTTTCTGCACCAAAATAATAGTGCCTACATTGCCAACCGGCAACGTCTTGATGTGTAACTATCTCACCTGTCTTATTGTCTAGGTATCGGAAATATCCATTACCAGTAGACCAAGTAAACAGAACTTGATAAGCATTAGCATCATAGTTAGTATGCCATCCCACAAACCCGCCAGGCGGATAGTACGAAAGAAGTGCACTTGTGTGTGCACCAATCTCAGCGGCAAAGTCATATTTCACTCTTTGCATATAGTCTTTCCATTTAGGATCTATACGCACCATCTTAGAGATGGGTTGTGCAAAGTGCCGTTCTGGTGCTCCGACCAAGTGTGAGTTCATACATTCATCTAGATATTCTCTATCACAATAGTATTCACCTTTACTCCGATCTTCTTCAGAACTAAACACCCACGCACGTGGATCATTATGATCCGGATCCGACAGAAATTTATCAGAGAAACCGTTTAGAGTTTCGATCAACTCCTTGTTTCTAAGTTTAATTTCCATTAGACAACCTAAACAATAAGTCCACTAGTTGCTTCAATCCATGAAGATTCGAAATCACCATTTGCTTTTACAACAAATAATACATCATAGAAATTCAATGCCTTTGGGTTTTCTATACCGGACATACAGACACCACGTCCAAATCCGATCTTACCATCTTCTGATCTTACAATCAAACGTGGATTCTCTACACTAACATATCCAGTGTTCAGTTCATTCAGTCGTGCGATATACTCACCGACACCAGTCATAACAGTGACAATGTCACCTTTTTTTAATTCACTCATCTTCTTCTCCGATTTTAATAAGTTTCCATTCATTATTTGGAAGTTGTTCCCATTGTAACACATCTCCCACCTTAAAGTCAAGCGTTTCCATCAATTCATCTGAAAACTCTATACACAATTCTCCGTCACTATCTTTGACGATTGGACACGTAAACTTCATCCTAAGAACTTCCCTGTCTCAACATCACATCCCGCATCATCTACAACACGCACCTTTGGTTTAGGTTCCAGTGCTTCCATAACATCTGGGAAGTGAACCCCAACATGTTCCCAACACTTCAATGCTACTTCTCTGTGTTCTTTCTGAGTCTCGATACCCATACGCAACTGGCAGTAGTGAATCCACGAACGTAACGATCCTGCCATATACAATGTAGTCTCAGTATTACCTTCGGGTAACAGCACACGTGCTTGTTCCTTTGCGATACCATTATCTAGTGCCCAGTTATAATTCCTTTTTGCGACATTGATAACTTCACGTTGTTTCATGTTCCAATCTTCTGCCAGTGTTTTATCATCTGTCTCAATAGATGCTTGTCTATTCTTGGCATCCTGCATACGTGCTTCTCTGGTATCGAAGTCTTCTGACTCTGCATACCTCTGTGAGAATTCTTGATATGAAAACGAGCGATGACGTAAGATCTGTCTACTGATATCACGAGTAGTCTTGATCTCCAAAGTCATATGCACCATCTCGAACGGTGACCAATGACCATGTTTAATCAGATACTTGATCAACCTTGGAGCAGTCTCATTATTACTTTGGTTAGCAGGGTTAGATACACGTGCGGTATATGCAACTAATTCATTTGCATCCCACACACTGGTATGTCCTACATTTGGTTTGGTTACACCAACCAGATTTACTTCACTCGTCATCATCAAACTCCTCAGTTTTAAAATTTATTACTCCTTCCTTCTGGAAGTATCTTAGGCACATTTCTATTCCCTTTTGTTTACCGATATAGTATCCAAATACATGTGATATGCCCATACATAACATAAAGAACACTGTCATTTCCCATGGTTCCCATACTGACATCATAGTTTAAAGTCTCCAAACCTGTTTTCTTGACTTAGTCTTTGACCACTTGCACTGTTATCGAATGCAGGGCCGGTATCTTCTTCTCGATTCATAGGATTAGTATTCTGATCCACATCATACAAACGCATCTTGGATCTATCTACACCAACTACAAACCTACCATTAGCAACTGGATCATTGTATCGATTCTTCAATTGCTTTACAAGGATCTGTCTATTGTTTGACAATTCTTCATTTGAAATCAAGGCAAACATTAGATCGGCAGTAGCAGGTAGACCAAATGACTCAGAAGTATCTTCCAAACCAACATCATCATTATTGTAACCACCACGAGTAGTTTGAGTTGCAGACACTATCGGCACATTCATTTCAACTGCCAATCCACGCAACTCTTCTGCTATCGACTTGATATATGTATATGAGTTGATAGCACCACCCATTGCTTTCATTCTAGCAGATGAGCAAATGTTTAGATAATCAATATAGATCATATCTGGCACAAAGTTCTTCTTGAGTTTCAACTCATTCAACAATGCACGGAAGTGAGATGCATTCGCACCCCCAGTCGGATACTCTTTAATAACCAACTTACCTTGAGTCTTCTTTCTGATCTTGTTTGCTTTATCAACAAACATATCTTTAGATAGATTCTCTAACTGATCAATTGCAACGTTCATTAGATTAGCATCAATACGTTCTGCGATTCTTTCTTCTGCCATCTCCATAGTAATGTACAGAACATTCCTACCCTGTTCTAGATTGGCACCTGCACAATGACACATGAATAATGACTTACCAACACCTGTACCTGCAAGAGCAATGTTCAGAGTTTTGTTAGGCAAACCACCTTTTGTAATCTGATTGAACATATCCAAATCAAATGGGATACGTTCTTCTTGTAGGTGATAGAAATCAAAACGTTCATCTACATTCTCAAGATAGTCGTGACCAATGTTAGTATCAAAGGTTACACCCAATGCTTTAGATAGAATATCTGGTAATGCATTCTTAGTTAATGTTTGATGTTTGCCATCAATAACTTGTATTGATTCCATGATAGCATTATACACTGCACGATCTTGACACCACTTCTCAGTGCGGTCAATTAACCATTCTAGGTTTTCTATCTCTGGTGTAAATATGTTTGGTAAGATCTCCATCGCATGTCGATAGTGTTCGTCTGATAAACGATCACCCTCATCAATCTCAATCTTGAGTGCTTCCATTGTAGGAAGTTTATTATACTTCGCAATGAATTTAGTAAACTCTTTAAATAGTCCTTTATAGACTCCTTCGAAATATTCTGGGGTTAGAAAGGCGGCGACCTTTCTAGCATACTCATCATTAGTGAGTAAGTTCCTCAGAATCGTCTGTTCTAATTGTATTTCCAATATCTTCTCCATTATCTACTTCTTCTTTCGTACCATATAACCATCCATCAGTGAACCCACGTTCCAGAATATCAAATAAGATATCTCCGGCACAGTCTTGTAGTTCAACAACATCCGAACTCACTCCGGCAATTGGTGAGGTTATTACACGGAAGTCAAACCTCAAATTATCCTGCTTACCATCAAACTTGATAGTGCCAAACCGTATAACAGTTTCAGTAAATTCACCACGTAGGATTCTTACATCCCACGCATCCTTATGATCTACATAGTCAACGGGGATCAATTCATAATCAATCCCCTCTGACATCTTATCAATGTTCAGTTTACCCGACATCTGATTCTACCATTATATCAAGTTCTACGACACTTTGCAAGCCTATCTGATATTGTTTCTTCAGAAATTCTTTGAAGTCTGTCTCAGCAAAGATAGGTGCCCAGAACTCTTCAGTTAGGGTTACATCTTTACGGACTTTATTCTCAGTACCTGCACGTTGATACCAACCATTACTTGGTTTAGTAACATACCCACCTGCCAGACCTACGTCCAGTAGACCAGACCATTTCTCTACACCACCATCCCATGATACACTAATAGGTATCTTAGAATTTTCTTTGGCAAATCGAGACTTCTCTACCTTGATTACAAAGTCATAACCTGTAACCTCAGTACCAGTCTTGTTCTGTCTACGACCAATGATCCATACATTATCAGCACTATACATGATACCAGTACCACCAGATACGATGTCTTTAGGATATAGACCGATCTCTTTGTAGGTATGGTTGATAGCAATCATTGGGATCTTCTTCATATTCAAGTATGGGGTTACCATTCTGAATAATGATTTGAATGCTTTCGCACGTGACATATCTGCAACTGACTTACCGTCAAGTGCATCATCCAGTTCTTTCTTAGACGCAAGGTTACCGACAGAGTCGATTACAATGATAACATCATCGGATGCTTCTAAGTTTTCCAGTTGACCGACAATGTCGATCTTTAACTGCTCGACATCTTTTACTGGTGTGTGTAATACACGTTCAGTATCAATACCGAATGTTTCGAAGTATGATTGCGGTGAACCAAACTCAGAATCATAGAACAACATTACTGCGTCCTTCTTTTGTTTCAAGTACGCACTTGCCATAAGCAATGCGAACGAAGTTTTGAAATGCTTAGACGGCCCTGCAAGGACTGTTAATCCTGGCGTCACACCACCATCCGCATCTCCACTCAGTGCTACGTTTACCATAGGGACATCGGTTGGTACCATGTCCGTTACACCAAAGAACTTGCTTGTCGCAAGTGTTGCAGTATCCTTTACAGTAGACTGCTTTTTCAATTTATCCATCAAACTCATATTATTCACTTTCTCCAAATGTTATATTATTAACTTTTTCACGTTCATCTATATCATACATTATACGATATTTATTGTTGATTGTCAAGACATTTTCCAATAAATCGAAACGTGAATCACCACGTGACTCCGAAAACTTCAGTAATGCCATTGTATCTTTGGGTAGACACGCACCACCAAAACCTTTCTTTCTATCTGGGCCAGGGACTCTGGTGTGTTTAATACCAATCCTGTCATCTGCCCCCATAGCACGGGTGACCATATTGTAACTACAATCAAATCCATCAACCAGATCTTTTAACTGATTAAAGAATGTGAGTTTAGTTGCAAGGAATGCATTTGTTGCATACTTCACAAACGATGCTTCGCACCCAGACATACGATAATACTTGTCACTTTTACAAAGAGAAAATATATCATATAGTTGTGCGAGTTCATCACATGCAGGTGCGGTTGCACCAAACACATGAAACTCTGCATTTACAAAATCTTCACAGGCAGACTTCTCAGTCAGAAACTCTGGGTTGTATGCAAACCGATCAAAGTTAGTTGTCTCTATAGAGTTGTACAACCTGTCAATAATATCTGGTGTCACTGTTGATTTAATAACAACAAGTGAGTTAGTATTATTAATAAGTTTAAGCACGGCATCTTCTACGATGGATGCATCGACAAATCCTGTATCTGAATTCTGTGGTGTAGGTGCACAAATAAAACATACGTGCGGATTCCATTTCACCAGATCATCAATAGTCGTATCATGTTTAGGATCCACTAAAAAATGTTCTATCATAGGATGAGAGAATCCATACTCTACTGCCTTACCTACAAACCCATGTCCGACTATACCCATTCTTAATGGGTTGTCTCTGCTTATGGGATCTTCTGTAAACTCTCCTGCTTCTTTAGAGGGAGCATACTTGTCAAAATCATCTGCCATTATATTTTCCTATTGCTGATCAAATCTATTATAATATTCTATATACCAATCGTAAAAGTTCTTGATACCTACATCTACAGATGTCGATGGTGTATAACCTAGTTTATGTAGTTTACTGGTATTGCTCCATGTTTCTAGAGTATCTGCCGGATGCTTCGGTGCCATGTTCTTGATAGCATCTTTACCTACATTCTTCTCAATCTCTGATATAAAGTCCATGAGATTCACTTGCTCCCCACGTCCGATATTAAATATCTCTCCGGTAGGAATAGAATCATCATGTAATACGCACTCAATTCCACCAAGGATATCATCCACGTAGGTGAAGTCACGTTTCATATTACCATAATTATACACTGTTATTGGTTTGTTGTCAAGTATATTTTCAGTAAAAGTAAACAGTGCCATGTCTGGTCTGCCCCAAGGGCCGTACACTGTAAAGAATCTTAGACCAGTTGTATTCAAACCAGATGCTTGAAACTGACATTCGTTTGCCCACTTAGACCATCCATATGGGTTCAACTGCTTACCAGTTTCTTTACCCTCAGTCCAAGGTAATTCAGATCCTGCATATACACAAGAAGTTGATGCGTAAATGATTCTTACATCCGGAACGAATTCTCTACATGCGTCAATTAAGTTTTGAGTACCATCGATATTATTTTCGTGGTATTGTTTTTCCTTACCATATGAATCACGTACTCCCGCATGAGCGGCAAGGTGAATAATATGAGTAGGTTTGTATTTTGAAATTAGTTGTTTGAGTTTACTATCATCTCTTAGATCTACTGGTCTTACGTCAAGACCGAAATGAATAACCCTGTCTTCTTTGAGTGACGGGTGATATAGATGATCATTATAATTATCTAATCCAAGGGTTTCGAACCCCTGTGTGTTTAATCTATTTGCTAACTGAGATCCAATGAATCCCGCCGCCCCTGTTACTAAATATCTGTTTGCCATTATCCGTTCCTATAAATGTATTCCAATGCTCTGTCTGCCTCTTTTTGTAGTGGACGATTCTCGTACCAATTACCAGTCTCTGAGTCAAACTCCTTACACAGTGTAGCAATTTGTGATGCCGTAATCGGATACCCCTTTGCAACTGCATGACCTGCTATTGCCACCATGATCTGATACATTTTCAAGTACCAACCTGTGTCGGTGATTGTCTGATATTCCATACCCATATGTTTAGGAAAGAATGGACAGTCACGATATGATGACCAATTGTAGTCAGTATTATTTAGACTATTCTTACGATGTTCAATTACTGCTTTCTGCATTTCCGGTGGTAGTCTGTCTAGAAAAGTATTTCCAGATCTTTCTACATATGGGTGTTTAGCAATCATTGCTGATACGTTTACCGCATTACCACCATTATGGTCAAAGAAAAAATCCATAGCATTAGGATACTCTGCCGGAACATAATACATACGTGCAAGATCCTTCGTCTGCGGATCACCGATCTCACCGATGTCTGTGTTGAATGCGTACCAAAAGGATTTGATTCTATCACTTTCAACGTGTTCATCAAGTTTGAAGACAAGACGGAACTTAGGTAATGACTCCCTAGAAGAAGCGGTAGAGTAACACACAAAATCCAGATCATTAAATCGTTCAATTAATTTCTCCCTTAATACATCAACAGTAATATCGTGAAACCCATCATCCACATCAACAGCACACCAAGCACCCCAATGTGTAACAGATTTATTACTACGTGTTGTACCGTCTTGAAACATAGCAGGACTAATAAGAGGACTAGAATTATTTCCACCTTTCTCTCCTTTCTGATTACTCAGACCTTGTAGCAACTCAACGAACTTAACCCACGAAGAAAGGGATACTCTCTTATGGGTTTTGTTGTCGAACTGTGATTTAAATATAGTTAATTCATAATTCATAGGGGTATTATATCATAACGATTGCGTCTTGTCAAGGTATTTAACCGCACGTTCTGTGATGTCCTTTCTGTCCTTAAACCCAGATAAACCATTATTACAATCATAACATATCCAACCACGGAAACTGTTAGTGACATGACAGTGATCTAACACCCAAGGTGATTTTCTTTTACTGGTACCTTGACTACGTCCTATCATTAAATCATGACCTTGTTCCTCACATATTTGACAGTGATCATCCAATGTTGGTTTTAGGTGGGCATAGTCTTTCTTCAGTCTAGTAATGTCCTTACTTATTTGTCTTCTACATGCCTTACATTCGTTGCGGTAACCTTTACCCTGCGGTGCAGTGTGTGGTCTATCCACGTCCATTTCTTCGAGTGGTTTTCTCTTCTTACAGTGAATACATAGTCTGGTTTCATCTGTACCCAGTTCTTCACCCCATAAGTTAATCATCCGAAAAAGTCCCTCTTCAAGTAATTATATGCGTTTTTTACTATCTCACGGTCTTCTTTAAAATTGCTTATTGCGGTATTACATAGATGACATATATAACCACGAAATTTGTTCGTTTCATGGTCATGGTCTAAACACCAAGAAATTCTAACATATCCCTTTGATTTCATAGTCTCTTCAGTATCACCACATATAGGACAGATATAGTCCTTCGGTGGTTTAGGATGTTGTTTCTTTAACAAGTTTGCATTTTTACTGTGTTCTCTTTTACACTTCTTACACTTACTACGAACATAAGTAGTGTCCATTGCAAATTCGGATAATGGTTTCTCTATCCTACACTCACTACAAACTCTGGACTCAACAGAATCGTCCTCTCCCCATAATGTTATCATCCGAAAAAGTCTTCCAGTGATGCTACGGGTTCTGCGTCCCAACCGACTGCGTCCAGAATTACTTGGATCGGATCGAGGAAGGATTTAGTAAACATCATATCATAATTAATGTATTTGTTTAGTCCCAGTTCTTTAGGCAGGTTAACCGGAAACGAGACCACGTTAGAACCTACAGGGTTGGGCATACGTAAGTACGAGAATTTAATCTTCTCACCATTCTTGACCATCTCGTACCTTTTGGTCAGATTGTTTTCTTTTACTGCAAGGTTATATATGATTGCTCCACGCACATGGATCGGGGTACCTTTCTTAAACTTGGTAGTCCTATCCATCCACTTGTCAACATTCGACATGCCACGAGGAAACGATATGTCTTCGGGATTCATGGTTTTAAAACGAGTCTTGAAGTTAGAGATAAATTTCTGCGTTTCGGTCTCGGTGCCATTTATGATTACATGGAAGGCATCTTTGAATGCATCACGTACAACCTGCGGTGTACTGGATTTGATTGCTTCGATACCCATCATCTTTAACTTGGGGATTTTGTACTGAACACCCTCGTTGTTGTGGACGTTGAGAATGTATCTCTTCTTGGCAGTCCAGATCCCACGAGAGGCAATCACCTCACGTCCCATCTCCATGCGGTTATCATACGCACCAGTAACTTTTGCCATACTATCATATGACTTTACCAGAACTTTTTCGAAGTGGTCTGCACAGATCTTGTCAAGAAACTTAACTGGATCTTTGGGGTTGAACTGGTCAACCAGTGCACCCATTCGAATGTAAACGGAGTCAGTGTCAATCGCAACAACGTAATCTTCGTCTGTCTTGAGAATGGTTTGCATCTCATCATTGACGGCACGTTCTGCCCACTTGATTGCCAACTGACCTGCGAGAGTGATACTCTCTGCTACACGTTGGTCAAAGTAACGGAAGTACTTATTGCCTAGTGCACCATAGAGTGAGTTCATAAGAATCTTGATTGCCATCTGCTGATTGTTCAACGAGGTGATCTTGTACTCAAGTTCTTTCGTAGGATTGTTTTGGTTCTCTTGCTCCAGACGTAGCATCTCGTTCTTCACGAGTCTACGTTCTGCGTAATACTTCTTAATGATCGTGGGGATAACACCCTCACGTTCGTGAGTGAATCTTACACCAGTAGGTGCGACAGAGTAACCGGTATCACCTACATTGATAGATCCATCAAGAAACTTGTCAACGTTCACGTCACCGAAGAATCCGTCCATGACAGTTTCGGGTGACATATTATATTGTACAATGATGTTAGGGTACAGGGAGTTCAAGTCGAACGAGGTAACCCAATCATGGGATCCAACCTGTGGTTCTTTTACATAACCGCCTGGGTATGAAGTCTTAGGTTTCTCGACCTTGGGTGGTACTGCTACTTTGTTCTTGTTCAGCAAACGGTAGATGATACTGTCCCAGATAGCAGTCGTACCTAGAGTGTCCGTATAGTTTACACCACCACGATATGCCATGGTAAGTACTAAAGTAATCAGATCGAGTTTCTCATCAATGCGGTGAACTAACTCAACGTCCTTGATATTATAGTCAATAAACTTCTGGTAGTCTTCCTTGTATAAAGTGTATAAGTTGCCGTGCTCTTCATATGAGAGTTTGCGTTCACCTAAAACTATGTTGGCAATATGATCTAAACGATATGATTCTTGTTGGGTGTAGGTAAACTTCTTGTAGATTTCTAGGTAGTCAAGATTCTGGATGCCGTCAATCTCATAGTACTGATTTGGTTTACCGTTAATAGTAACGTTGCGATCACGCACGTTGCCCCACGGAGACCATTGCTTGACACGTTGGTCACCCAGAACTTTGAGTGTCCTATTGATTAGGTATGGCATATCAAAGAATCTGGTATTCCATCCTGTGATTACATCCGGATAGTTGTGTCTCCAGTGGTCAAGAAACTTCTGGAGCAGATCTACTTCGGAATCACATTGGACAAACAATACATCGTCACGAGTAACATTATATTCTTGTAGTCCCCACACACGATAGACACCATCATTCTGTCGCAATGCAATAGAAATGACAGGGTACTCTGCTTTCTCTGGTACGGGGAATCCATCATCGGATTGAACCTCAATATCTAGATTGTTGACTCGCACGAGAGATCTGTCGAATTTAATATCGTTTGGATGTTGCTCAGTAATATACTGTGCGATAAAATTAGAGTTACCGTAAATCTGAAAGTTAGATACGTGCTCATATCGTTTGACAAAGTCAGAGGCATCTTTCATGTCACCGAATGTCATAGGTTCTACAGCAACACCGTCCAGAGATTTCCAACCTTCGAATCGCATGTCTTTAGGTTTACTAGGGACATACATCGTAGGTTTAAACGGGACTTTGCGTTGATATTGTTGTCCGTCTTTGTACCCACGGACAAGTAGGTTGTTACCGTACCTCAGTACGGAAGTATAAAATTGCATATAGTTTCCTTCAATAAGATTACATTATAACAGAAAGTAGGACTACTTGTCAAGTACATATATGGGTTCAATGAAATTTAATTTCTTTTCCCCATCCACTAGGTAGTGATTATCCATGTCGTGAGAGTTAGGTCTCTTGGATAGCATCATACCGGCAATGTATTGGAATCCATAACGTTCTCTCATATCTGCTTCGATTGGATTACGTTTACCCTTGACTACTGGATCTACAATATTGATCATAACTTTCTTGCAGTGTTTCTGCATAGCATCCATAACTGGGAAAAAGAATGTATCTCTCCAACCAGTATATTCATTATATCTTTTCCAAGACTGATTTCCTTCAGAGTCAGATCCTTCGGCATACTTCTCGATTCCAAAATAAGGGGGTGATGTAAACATTACATCGTGTTCGGTTTCACACACAGTATCCCAGTCGATATCTTCTGCCGGTTTATTGTATATACGCACTCTCTTCTCACCTACACATTCGAACCAGTCACCATGATCTTCGAAGTATACTTCTTTTGGAAACAAGGGAGACTCTAGTAAATTCTCGTATGCTTTACATTGCTCTTTATATAGATTATAAGAATCTGTATTGGGATCACAACCAAGATACTCGGTAGTATTATTAGACGCATAGAAACCTGCAAGTCTATCACCCCATCCACAAGAGATGTCGATTACTTTTTTCGCACCTTCTTTCTCGTATACAGTTTTAGCAACGGATGGTTTGAACTGTGTTGCAACATATCCAGATAGTCTAAACATCGCACGATACTTGTGCTCATCTATAGATGCTTCTTCACCTTTAAAACTACGGAACAGATATAGTAACATAGAATGGCATCTAGACGTGTGTGGATTATCCCATGCCCACTTACTTGATTCACATGTAGCATGACCACAGGTGTAACGATTGTCTGCATGGAAATGATTAGATACTGGATTAAAGTTATGACCACATGACATGGCATACTTTACTCGTACCGGTTCATCAAACTTATTACGAACAGTAGTAGGATCTAGATCTTTCTTTATATTAGACTTATAGTCAGACTCAAGTAGTTTATGAAATGAATCTGCCATCTCATATTTACTTGGTCTTGATATAGGTAGTGGTGGTTTGTTGGTTGCAAGATAATCTTTCATCTGCTCCATAAACCAAACTGATCCAACATGTTGATCATCCGGATGCTGATTGCGTTCTCGGATCTCCTTCCATTCATCAAACGAAAAGATCGGTATCCGAAACTCGTTATGTGTATAATCTATAATTTTGTCAGTCATAGTAGCATTGTACCATACTAAACGGGGAATGTCAAGGGATAATATGAAATTGATCGTGTCGAGTCCACGGTTCGTCTATGAACGATTCTTTATATGAATGATGGTCTTGAGTTACTTTTAATCGTTTAGATATTACTTGAGTTGTCGGAACTCTTGATTTACTGGTCTGACGATTCGGATCTACACCATTAAATGGTATCTGGCAATTGTTTCCAAGGTATAGTGTATCACAATGATGCCATGGCACAAGACATGTTTTCTCTTCTTTGAACTCTAGAACTCTTGAACTATAGGTAGCAAACAATCTTTGAAGACAGCAGTAAGGCCCACAGTTAATTGGGAAGTCTCGTTCTGATAACAACTCATATTGATACTGTGCAGTTTCACGTTCAAATGCATAACATCCCATAAACAAACCGATATTAAGATAGAGAACATCCATCTCTAAACACTCTTTAAAAAATCTCACATCACCATGAAACCAAGTGTCATGTTCTAATACTAGAAACCTTTCATCCTGTAATGATTGCTGTCGCATTAACTCCCAGTGAGAACACATCCCTGCCATCTCAGATGGTGAATGCATAGGCAATCCCTTTCCCTGTTTTACATCACCAACCATTAAAGACTTTGCCCAAGTGTATTTTGCATGATGCTCTTCGTACTCTGGTGACTCTGGTGTAATAGCATCGAAAGTTTCTATCTCAATAATACCTTCATCAACTAATGGTTGAAAAGAGTTACGAGATATCTCAGCATATTCTTCTGATCTTTCGTCTCCTTTGATTACTATCTGTTTTGCAATCATTCTGGAACAAATCCCCACTCGGATTGGGGTTTGTTTACTATATTAAAATGTGTCTGTGCATCTAGATCATCTGCACCTCTAAACTGTACGTGTACAAATTTAGTATCCTCATCTGTATAGTTTTTGAAGATTCTATTCTTCAGTCCTTTCAATCTACTAAACGTCATAATAGAATTCCAACTAGAAGTCAACTCTTGTATTTCCTCCCAATCGAAATGTGCAAACATCTGTCCATGTAAGTATGGTTGATCACATGTATAGAAACTATCTAGACCATATGTTCTGACTTTATCTACATAATACTTGGGATCAGAAAATTGTTTACGTGCTTGTAGTCTTGCTTGTTTTGAATACAACACCATGCCGGTATTATATACGACAATGCCATGTTTATCACGAGGCACCGGAGTCTGATAACACTCTTTCATCATCTGTGCCCATCGTTCGTCCTGTTCGTGAGTTATACGTCCCGCAGTGATTGTGCGGATCCTAGACTCTTCGGGTTCACGACAGATAGCAATCTCACCCCAAAACATCTCGAAGATATCAACGTTAAGATTGTCTTTAGGAAATACGTCCGTATCTGCAAACATGACATTATCATACTTGTCAAACGATTCGTCCCAGATAGGTTTGAGTGCACCATAGTGCGGGGAATATCCTCCGAAATCATGTCCGAAGAATGTGCGTAAAAAGTTGGGGTTGTCTTCAAAGATATATTCTGCACCGATAGACTCTGCATACTTTCGCATGGCATCAACACCTGCACGGCAAGACTCTTTTATCTCTCCATCCCAATATTGGTAAATTAGATTCATAATGTATATATCCCAAATGTAAAAAGAAATCGAGGGACTGAACGTCCCTCTATCCCCATTAGATCAATGGTGCCATTGCAGTTGCCATAGTGAACATGACAAGCACTCCAATAACAACATTGCCAACAGTATCGGGGTTTGCCCGCTTTAGTCTGCTGATCATTATTGTTCCCTCCACGAAAACGATTAATTGATATCGATTATTCGTGGACGCTTCTCTTCTGGAAGTACTACCTTCAGATGAACTGACAGGATCCCATCCTTATGAGTTGCTCCGTTTACTTCTACGTACTCGGATAGTCGGAACTGTCGTTTGAACTGTTTAGTTGAGATACCTTGGTGGACATAGTCCCGATCAAGTTTCTCATGTTTACCAGAAATCGACAAGGTTCGTTCTTTCTGTTCAATTTCTATTTCGTCCTTCGCAAACCCAGACACAGCAAGTTCGATGAGGAATTCGTGCTCAGCGACTTTTACTACGTTATGGGGTGGATAGTTGTCACTTGCATGACGACCTCCGATGAAGTCCAATTCATTAAGTAAGTGTTCAAAACCTACAAATGTTTGTGGTGGAAATAAAGTTTTAGTCATAGTTTTCTCCTATTATTATAGCAAGTTAAAATGGATACCCGACCTATTCGGCATATCCGACTGTATTTATACAAATTGTTACACTTTTATGCACATTAATTTACATTAATATTACACTTTTATGCACTAAAAATATATTGAGGGATCCGGATCTCCTTCGACTCCGAAAGAGAATGTTACCCTACTATCGTGGGGGATGATCTGGTGATGCGTCCCACGAGGCAACCATACATAGTCGCCTGGATGAAACCAAAATGGTTCATCGTTATTATGACCTTCCACTCGCATTTCTATAGATGCAAGGACTTGTACTAAAAACACGTCCATAGCATCTTTATGCCAAGGGTAAGAGTCAGAATTCTGTCCAACGCCTGTGAAGGCAATGTTGGTAATTTTGTTTCCATGCAGGGAAAATACATCCTGCATTTCTTGCTCGACACCACGAGCAAAGTCTGGTGCGGATGGTCTACTATGAAAGTTGTTTAGACCTATACGCATCTTCTTAGAATTAGTATCAGTTAATTTATCGGGATGAGTATCTATTAAACTTATGTGTTTATTCCAATCATACACTTCACTTATATCAACCGGAAGTTTACCAAAGAAAGGTTTCTTCTCTGCTATCTCATCTTCTCTATCATCAAATATATTAAACATATTACTGGATCCAACAAACAGGATATACACACCAATATGGATTAAAGACACCTAACATCCATGCAATAAGGATCCATAACGGAACCTTTACCCAGAGTTTATTTTTAGACCATTCTCTAAACTTAATAGCATAAGGTGCTAACTTTTCAAATATCCACTGACTCATTTATTACCTATATTATACTTGGGACACAACTCCCAATTCTCTTTATCTTTAAAACCAATAATCTTAATCATTCGCATTGGTGCACAGTCTTGACAGACTTCTTTATTCTGTATTTCGACTAGTCCCCAGTCTTGAAGTAGAGTAGCAATTGTATTTCTACGTTCTACGTCACCTTGCTCCAGATTAGATTTTTTACCGTCAAGCATAAACAATTCTTTGAAGTGTACTATGAAGTACCGACCTTGTTTATGAAGAATATGACAGGACTGGTATAGTTTATTATCACGTCTGGATGATATACCTATACGAGTTAGAGTTTCTTTTACTTTGAGGAAGTCATCTGGTTCTGCTAAAGTTACTTCTAGCATTAGTCCAGAGTTCCATTCTACGACATTATTTTCTTCCACCTTTATCCACCTTATTAATTATTATGTTAAGTTGATCAGTGGAGAGTAACGGAAGTATTTGACGTGCTTTTGCATCGCTGTAACCATAATACTCTTTCACCTTATCAATATTATTTTCCAATTCAGATTTAATCCATTTAGAGAAACGTTTACGTTTCCTTACTATATTTATAAGAAAATGATATTGTAACTTACTATCTAGGTGGTGATACTTATTCATCTCATTTGCGATTGCAACAGTATCGGGGAAGTAAGAAAGACTACGATTAACCACGAATGGCACGTACTGCTTCTCAGTGTCTGGATCTTCCATTAGATCTTTCTTGGTACTATTAATAGAATTCAGAAAGTCGAATGGTGATAGTTTTTTCACAGTTGACATAATGTAACACCAGATTTTTGTAGAAATACGATACCATCATCGCATCTCAAATGTTTAGTTTTATAATATACTTTACTTATACCACTCTGATAGATTAGTTTAGCACAATCTAAACAGGGTGCTGTAGTAGTATATATGGTAGCATTATAACATGATTCTGAGGACATTGCAACCTTTGTGATTGCATTAGATTCAGCATGAATTACCGTATCATATGTTACCAGATCATTTTTCTGCTCATCAAAATATTCGCACTTGTTGTCCCAACCTGCGGGTTGTCCATTGTAACCAATAGAAATAATCCTATGGTCTTTTACAATGACACAACCAACCTTGAGTCTTTGGGCATGAGAAAGATTGGCATAGTTCATTGCCGTTCTCATGTGTGCGAAATCCCATTTGGTAGGTTTATTCCTCTTTAATGAAAATACCATCTACCATTTTTCCTTTACGATCTTTAATATCAGCATAGGCAACTGCGAGGCAATGTGCCAGAGGTAACCCATTACGTTTAGCAATGTTAATTAACACCACCATGATGTCACCTATATCATCTGCCACGTCACGTTCTTTACATACGTTATCAGATAACTCACCTACTTCTTGGATCAACTTACATACTTGATCCTTATCGGTTGCACCATCTATAAGGTTACGTTCCATATGCCAGTGTTCTACTTGCGTAATAAGACGTTCGATATTTGGTTCTGCCAACCTATCCAACATACCTTTCTTGGCAGGTGTTATTACGTCAAACATATCTCCTTGTCTCATTTAAGTATCCTCACTTACATATGCAAGATACAATCCTAAGACTGCAAAACATACACCTGTTACTATTTGTAATGCTAAAATTTCCATTTATTTAATCTCCACGTTTGCCATGATCTCAGTCATACAGGCAACTAAGTTAAGTTCGTGATCTGCCACGAACGCATTTTTGTATTGATAGTCTGCGAGAATCAACACAAGTTGGGGAATACTGGCGGGTGCCACGTATTCATACATGCCATCATAGATGCCACGAAATATTGATGCGGGTTCCATGTCCATATTCTCTACTACCCATCCACGCATCTTCTTAAAATCTTTGATCTTTAATGATCGGAAAAGGGCATTATAGTTATCATTTATATCACTTATGATACATCTAAGATTCAATGTACCACCAATAGAATGACGTTGCAACTCATTAAGTACACGTCTCCAGTCGGGAGCATGTTTCATAATCAACTGTGCAAGAGTATCTTTATTATACTCGACACCCTCACCCTTCAGTATCTCATCCGCACGGGACATAAACTGTCCACACAATCCTGCCATAACTTTCTTAGAGAAGTTAAACTCGTAATTAGAACAACGAGAGTGTAGGGGTTCGATCACTTTGTTCTTGAAGTTACATGTCAGAATAAACCGACAGTTCTTACTGAACTCTTCGATGAAACCACGCAGTGCGGGTTGAGTTGATTGGGGATTAAGGTAGTCTGCTTCGTCAAGGATTACGACCTTATAACCGCCAGAGAGGGAGACGGACGAAGCAAACTGTTTGATCTTGCCACGAAGGGTATCGATGTTACCCTCTTCAGAACCATTGATGATTATATAATCAAGTCCAAGTTCTTCGCATATGGCACGTGCTATTGTAGTTTTACCAGTACCTGCGGTACCAGAAAGTAGCATGTTAGGGATCTCACCCCCATCTACTATTGCTTGTAATGTAGTCTTGATTGTATCTGGTAGGATACAGTCTGCAACTGTTTGTGGTCGATACTTCTCAACCCAGAGAAATTCATCTCGCATATATACTCCATAATATTAAAGTGTTTCTTACAATGTACATTGTACAACATATGAAACAAAAAGTCAACAAGTAATTTCGTTATTTCCAAAACCTTCAGAATTAACTGCGATCACCTTATTTTTATGATCTAGATAGACCATCTTAGGTTGAAGTGCGTCTATATCACTCCAAGACTGATATGCACATATGATGATTTGATCACCGACATATGCATTTCTTGCACCGGCACCGTTAACAGAGACTACTCCGTCTTCGGCAAGAATGGCATAAGTAATCCAACGTTTACCATTTGTCATGTTATAACAATGGACTTGTTCGAACTCCTCTATACCTGCTTCTTGCAGAAGTGCAGTGTCGATAGCAATTGAACCGTCATAATTCAGTTCAGTTGCCGTGACAGTAACGGGGTGTAGTTTGGAACTCAGATATGTTTTCATACTATACCCCTAGACTATTACTGTGCTTCGTTTTGAAGTTGCTCTACCAACTGAATTAATTCAATTGCTTGATCTCTTAATTGACCAATTGTAGATAGTTCTTCACCTTTGAACCCACCACGTTGAACTACAGTGTCCACTACGGCAACTGTTGATCTACTTACACGATTAGATAAATCTTGTAAAATAGCAAGACGTTCGTCTACTGGGTTTGTTTCTTTCTTATCTTTTGTCATCTCTTATTCTCCATAGGTTGATGATTTTTCAAGTGCAATAAAGTACTCGATTGGTGACTGAAGACTCTTAAAGTTAGAGATTAGTTTCTTACTAATTCCCACTTGGAAATCCTCATTCACTATCTTCAGATTATTAACGTTCATAATGAAGTTGAAATCAACTCCCTCTTCGAACTCTCCTTCTACAAATGAGAAGAATGAATTTGATGTCGCATCGTCCTTATCGACTACAGTCAATTTGACAGATGATCCTCTTTTACCTTCGTTGGTAATTGAGATCTCATCGTGTCCAAGAACAGAAGCGGCACGTTTCAATCTACTCAGTGTATCAGTATCTAGTGTAAACTTAACTTCCGGTTCTGGCATCACTACATCCTTTGATGGGGATGATAGCATATCGATATCAGAGTAGAAGTATTTGTTTCCACGTAAACCAGTGGAATCAGAAATTACCACATAGTTATCTTCGAACTTCAGAGTAGGATTGTCAACCAAACCCATGATGTTCAAAAATTCGTTTAAGTCATAAATACCAAACTCACTAGGTAAAGGTGCATCCAGTGTTGCTCTCGCAAGGATGTTCTTTGCCATTGAGATGGTCTTCAGTTCGTTGCCTTCACGGAA
>ERZ807291.4161-NODE-4161-length-19520-cov-8.818752_pt1 | contig 19520 bp, 16 predicted proteins | sample MGYA00521257_ERZ807291 | MGnify/ENA primary metagenome ERZ807291 (study PRJEB31413, sample SAMN03169783) | marine metagenome | biome: Marine; feature: Water; material: Subsurface seawater | place: North Sea | collected 2011-04-28 | depth 1 m m ... | reverse complement strand
CCAAACCTTTTGACAACCGTGAACTGGTAGCCAGAACCAAGGCGATTCTTGCCCGGACCATTAAGCGTAAGCTGGCAATTTCAGGAAAACTAGAGGCAGGTCCAATCATACTGGATCCGGAAAGCCACGAGGTGGTGGTGTCAGGCAAATTAGTAGACCTGACGCACACCGAGTTCCGTCTCTTACACCTGATGATGGAAAGAATTGGCCGGGTTCAAAGCAGGGAAAATCTTTTGGTGAATGTCTGGAATTACGACACTGACATCGAAACAAGGACGGTGGATAATCATGTAGGCCGTTTGCGTGGTAAACTGGGCGAAGTGGGGAACCTGATCAAGACAGTCCGCGGAGTTGGTTACAAGCTGGTATTGGACTGAGAGATTATTGAAAGGTGCTTTACCTCACATGTGTAGTTTTAGCTCTACTGGCCTTTTATTTCTGGCTACAGCAAAAGTATGTCCGGGATCTTATCTGCGATATCATTGAATCCCTTGAATCTGGAAATAATCGCATTCTGGAAAGACCTAAGCTCCTAATTCCTAACATTCCTTTAAACAAGTGCCAGCGTGTATTGGATGAAAATATCCTAAAAATCTCCAGGCTCCAGAATGAAAGAAAACAAAGAACCCATGCGTTCAATGAAATCCTCGGAGAAATGCTCGATGGGGCTTTTATCCTAGACGCAAGCCACCGGATTACTTTTGCCAACAGTTCCTCGAGTAAAAACTTTGCCAAGGATGTAAAAGTCGAAGGAAGGCGAGTGGAAGCGGTGATTGATTCCTTCGAGGTGCTTGAACTCCTGGATCAATTGAGTCGCGGAGAAAAACCGGGGCATGTAGAATTTGCTTTTCGAAAAAATGGAAACCTAAAATATTTTGAAGTGGCAGGGACCACACTTTCAGCCCTTCGGGTGTCTGAAAAAGAAGTCTACCTCCTGTTGTTTCGTGATGTAACCAGGATCAAGCACGCCGAGATCATGAGAAAAGATTTTGTGGCTAACGCTTCTCATGAGTTAAGAACACCCATAACTATGATCAAAGGGTTTGCGGAAACCCTGAGCGAGGATAGCGAGCTAAATGCAGACTATGCTCATAGGTTTTTGGAGAAAATCTTCAAAAATTCGGTCCGTTTGCAATCTTTGGTTGATGATCTTCTTAGCCTCTCTGAACTGGAGGGCAGTGAGGAACCCGTAAACCTGACCAACAATAAACTCTCAGATGTGATTGAAGGAATGGATCAGTATTTAAGGGATAAGCCCTATGTGGATGTTGCAAAACTTTCCTTTTCTTTAACCGAAGAAAAAGAGTCTTTTCCATTTGATCCAATCAAAGTGGCCGTGGCGATCGGTAATTTAGTGGATAATGCGTTCAAATATGCGGGCAATTTCTCAAAGGTTTCAATTTCGACAAAATACAGCAATGATGGGAGCTCCATTACTTGTGTGGTCAGTGATGATGGAAATGGAATTCCACCGGATGATTTAGCTCGAATTTTTGAACGATTCTATGTGGTCGACAAAGGAAGGTCGCGTGAAAAGGGAGGAACGGGGTTGGGGCTAAGTATTGTCAAGCACATCGCAGAGGCTCACGGCGGGCAAGCTTGGGTGGAAAGTAAGCTGGGTCTGGGGACAAGCTTTTACTTTTCCTTGCCTGTATTTTCCAAAGTACCGACTGACCCCGAACCAATTGTTACATAAATGGCGCAATTTCTTCACATTACGATCATCCAGCTAAAGTATGATGAGAAAATGATTCAAAACCGTCCAGTTGACCATCTTCTAACGAGCAATCAGTTAGCCATCTGCGTGTAGGTTTCTTTCTGAAATAATCAGTATTACAGATTGTGAAAAGTAGGACTAATGAATCACTAATCAAAGGCTTTTTTGCCAGCAATGCGGTAACTTCGATCATCATTTTAGGTCTCATTACACTGTTTCTTTTTAAAGAGGGCATTGAATTCTTCGGACAGTATAGACACGAACTGGAAAGGTATCGTAAATCGGGGATGGAATATGCCTCTGTCGTGACTAACCAACATGACGACCAAACCCTTCTCTACCGCTATTTAGAGAATATTTTGTCTCAGGAAACCGAAGCATTGGAGAGGTTAAATAAAGAAGACTCTACCTATGTAAAAAGTGAGAAAAACAACCGCAAATTACTCGAACTAACCCGAAGCTTTCAAAATATAAAGGAGCTTTTACTGGTTTACGAAAAACAAGTGGTAAAGTGGGCTGCAGAAACCAAACTTTTTTTGCTCACTCAAAGCGATATTTTAGAAATTAAACAGGAGGCAATTCAGCAGGGCCTGCCACCAGAAGACTTCCCTGAAACCGTGGAAGAGATTGGACAAAAAAGCTTCTTTACCCACCGCGAACTTGCCAGGTGGCAAAACTATTTTATCCGGCACCAAAGAGAAGATTTAGCCAAAAGAATTAATCCTCTTGTAGGTACTGAGGCTGGCACGGAAAAAAAAGGGCAGATCAACAACCTAACCAATCTAATTCAACAATCATCAGATAAGGAATTTCCATCTATACATGAGGAACAAGAAACAAAACTTGCCACACTTTTAGATTCCTACAAACCAAACTTCCTGCTTTCACAATCAATAGAGGATTTCGAAAAAGCTAAAAAAGCTCTGACAGAGTACTTACTGAAGGCACCTGCCTATCAAAAAAGACTATCCGAATGGAATCCAGATGAACCTTATCCTCTGCATCGTGCCTTTAGTGGATACATTTTCGGGAAAGACTGGGTTACCAATAGTGCCCGGCAGGACTGGTTCGGGGTTTTACCCCTTTTATCTGGATCTCTACTCGTAAGCCTGATTGCCCTTGCCCTGGCCATCCCCTTTGGGGTTGGATCAGCAATCTATGTGAATCAAGTGGCCACTCAACGGGAGCAGTCGTTTATCAAGCCTTGTATAGAATTTATATCTGCTATCCCTTCGGTTTTGATAGGTTTTTTTGGTATCGCGGTATTGGGAGGTATGGTAAGCGTTATCGCAGATGAACGGCTGAATTCACTAACTGCGGGCTTTCTTCTCGCTTTAATGACCGCACCCACCATTTTCACCCTGGCTGAGGATGCCTTAAACAATGTTCCCAGAGCACTTAGAGACGCCTCTCTCTCCCTTGGAGCCACCCGCTGGCAGACATGTGCCCGAGTTATTTTCCCATCTGCGATAACTGGGATTATATCCGCCGTACTCCTTGGGTTTGGCCGGGTAATTGGTGAAACTATGGTTGTTCTACTCTGTGCAGGTAATCGAATTGCTATTCCAGACTTTACCTCAGGTCTTGGTGTATTTGCCCAACCTGTTCATACCATGACTGGAATCATTGCCCAGGAAATGGGTGAAGTAGAATTCGGAAGTATCCATTACCGGGCCTTGTTCATGGTGGGAATTTCCCTCTTTCTCATTGCACTCTTAGTCAACTTCCTTTCGCAGACCATTGCGGGTCGTTACAAAGCGAGCTATTAAAAGATGAGCGAAGAAAAAAAATCATCGAATCATCCTTTTTCACCCAAAGTAACAAGGGAAAAGATTCAAGAGTCCGCAATGTTCGGTTTATTGCGGGTCATGACTTTCTTTGTGCTTTTTTGTGCAGCCTTTCTTTTCTGGGATATTTTGTCCAAGGGAGCGGGAAAAGTTTTTGAAGGTGACGGTTTGCTAAACTGGGAGTTCCTGAGCGCCCACCCCCAAACTCTCCATGTGATTGGTGAGGGAGATGATGAAATCAAATTGAGTTCCACAAATTACTACAAGCTAAAGGATGAAAAAGTATTAGCTCAGTGGAAAATCCTTCAACAATCAGAGGATTATAAAAACAACTTCAAATTGCTCACTCAGCAGGTTTCCGAATTGCAAAAAGAATGGTCTGAAGAAACCTTAACCAAGACCAATGAGATTTTTCTCGAGCGGGAAAGAGCAAGCGCGGCAGATAAGTTCTCATTTTGGCAGGAATTAATTTCTGATATCGATACCACGGCAGAAGACTTTGAGATAGCAAAAGAAGAGGTAACTCCAATGGTTACCCAATTTTTATTAGGACATTTTGAAAAAGAAAGGGCCAGGATGGCTCTAATTGGAGATAAGATCACCCTCTTTCGTGCCCAACAGTATCCAAAAATTGAGAATCTAAACCCTGAAAACCTATCTGCAATTCAAATTGCTTATGCAAACTTTCTCGCTCAAATCCCAAAGACCTATGGTCATGCAATCCAAGAATTTGGAAATGAAGTTACCGAAACTTTTTTAGAGTTTTCAAAGCATGAGGGGCCCAAAGAATTTGGTAGGTTTGCGGAAGCTCTTTTAGCCTACGAAACAATACGAAATGCCTTTTTAAGTAAAGAACAAGGCATGGACAAATGGAATGCTTTGCAAGAAAGTTTACCTCCTTTCAAACAGGCAATATCTGTCTCTCTTCCCTCGAAAGATTATGCCTATTCTGGAGGAGGAATCTTCCCTGCGATTATTGGCACACTGCTATTGGTTATTGGTGCTATGTTAATTGCCATTATACTTGGTGTGTTTTGTGCCATTTTCCTCGCTGAGTATGGAAAGCCAGGAAAGTTTTTATCGATGGTCAGACTGGCTATTCTAAATCTTGCCGGTGTACCTTCGATAATCTTTGGTCTGTTTGGTTTTGGCCTGTTTGTGATCTTCCTGGATTGGAATGTATCTCTCCTTGCTGGTTGGTTCACTTTAGCATTTATGGTTTTACCTATCGTTATCACAGCGAGTGAGGAGGCACTTCGTTCAATCCCTCAAGGCTTTAGAGAGAGCTCACTTGCCCTAGGTGCAACAAAATGGACGATGATAAAGACCAGTGTCCTTCCCTTTGCCATGCCCGGTATCCTGACCTCTTCTATTCTTGGGGTTGCCCGTGCTGCCGGGGAAACTGCCCCTATTATGTTTACCGCGGCATATGCGAAAAGATCAGATCTCCCGTGGGAGGGTCTGGAGCACTGGACAGATTTCTTCTTCCAAGGCGTAATGGCGTTGCCTTACCATATCTATGTTGTAAGTGCGAAAATCCCCCAAAATGAGTACACTGCAGATATGCAATATGGAACCGCATTTATCTTTTTACTCCTCGTAGTAGGTGTAGCCAGTATCTCCATATTATTACGAAACCGACTAAGAAAGAAATACCGCTGGTAAATAATCACAATTTCAAATTTCTACTATGCAAGAAGCACCACAAATTAAAAACTCCGATGAAGAATATCTCGCGGATACAGAACCTAAAGACCCTGCCATTCGCATACGAGATCTCGATTTCCTCTATGGGGACAACCAAGTCATTCATGATGTATCTCTCGATATTTTCCCCAAAGAAGTCATGGCATTCATCGGACCATCTGGTTGCGGGAAGAGCACACTACTTCGTTGCCTAAATCGTATGAATGACTTGGTGGACGGTGCCAGAATAGGCAAAGGTTCCATTGAAATTCATGGCACTAATTTACATGATAAATCCGTAGATGTGATCGAACTCAGAAAACGGGTCGGTATGGTTTTCCAAAAATCTAACCCCTTCCCTAAATCGATCTATCAAAATGTTGCCTACGGTTTACAAATTCAGGGTGTCAGGTCCAAGAGAGTGATTGATGAAAAAGTTGAACAATCTCTCCGCAAAGCAGCTTTATGGGAAGAGGTAAAAGACCGTTTAAATGAAAATGCTTACGGACTTTCAGGCGGGCAACAACAACGGCTTTGCATAGCTCGTACCTTAGCAGTTGAGCCAGAGATTATTCTCATGGATGAGCCCTGCTCTGCACTCGATCCGGTAGCAACCGGTCGGGTGGAAGAATTGATTCTTGGGCTCAAAAATGAATATACGATCGTAGTGGTTACCCATAACATGCAACAGGCTGGAAGAATATCGGACCGCACAGCCTTTTTCTATCTTGGTAAATTGATTGAGTGTGACCAGACCAAGAAAATCTTTCTTAATCCAAGTAAACAACAAACTGAGGACTATATATCCGGAAAATTCGGATAATTCATGCCCGCCTCAACGCCCATACCGAATCCATCATGACTACTTATTTCGAGCACAACTTGGAAAATGTAAAATCCAAACTCTTATTAATGGGACAACTTGCCCATGAATCCTTAAAATTATCGATTCAGGCATTGCTGGAAGGAGATTCCGCACTTGCTAAAACCATAAAAACAAAGGATGAGGAAATTGATGACTTGGAAAATGAGCTGAGTGATTCTGTAACCACCTATCTTTCTACCCATGCTCCGGTTGCCGCAGATCTACGCTTACTCGTAGCCACGATGAAAATTAGCCACGAGATCGAACGAATCGGTGACGAAGCTAAAGCGATTGCTCGCAGATCCCGCAAAACAGCAACTCATGAATTTAACGAAATTCCCAAGATGGGTATATTTGTTCAGGGGATGCTCCAAGATGCACTGTCCACCTTTGTTGAGTACGACGAGGATCAAGCTAAAGCAATATGGACTCGCGACTTAGAAGTGGATCAGATGCATAAAAAAAACAACCAGTTTTGCCAGCAGTTGGTGGAACAAAACCCAACTCTTGCCTCCTCAGTTTTTGAGGTTCTCTTCATTTCAAAATCTTTGGAAAGAATTGGGGACCATGCGGTGAATATATCGAAAGAAACCGTTTTTATGGCTACAAGCCGTGATGTACGCCATGCTCCTGAATATAAAAAGTCAGCTCTGCGAAAAGAACTTGAGTGAATATTAGCTTTTTAACTTTCAATCCGTTTATTTCATTTCAGTACTGAAGAACTACAGGAATCAATAAATCGCACTTGCTTTTTTTGAGGCGGGTCATGGAATAGGGATTTCACCCATGACATCCCGCATTCGTATTTTCGTCGTTGATGACGAGCAAGATCTCACTGATCTCCTACACTACCAATTGGGTAAAGAGGGATTTAAGGTAAAGTTCTCCAATAACCCTTATCAAGCCCTGGGAGATGCACGGGATTTCAGCCCAGACCTTATTATATTGGATGTCATGATGCCTGACCTTGATGGCTTCCAACTTTTGCGAATGATTAGGGCCGACAATCTCCTGCAAAAAACTCCGGTGATCATGCTCACGGCCAAGACTGATCTCGAACACAGAATCAAAGGGTTGGAGCAAGGAGCAGATGATTACCTGGGCAAACCTTTTGATTCCCATGAACTCGTGCTTCGAATCCGCTCCATTCTTAAGAGGACTGCAGAAAACAAGAAGGATGATGACAGACGCATTATTTTTGGAAAACTCCTTTTGGATGAAGAAGATCACAGCATTTCAATTGCTGGCCAGAAAATTGACTTCACTCTTACTGAATTCAATCTGATACATTATTTCCTTAAGCGGCGTGGCCGGGTCCAGACCCGGGACAACCTGCTTTTAGGTGTTTGGAAGTTTGACGCCGATGTGGAGACCCGCACCGTAGATGTGCATATTCGTCGTGTCCGAAAAAAAATCCATAACTCAGGCCTGGAAATAGAAACTATTCGGGGTGTAGGATACCGACTGGTGGAAAAAATTAACTAGTCGATGTTTTTACCTTTTTGGATACTGGTCCCCCTATCCATAGGCTTCGCCTTTGGCATCTATGAAGCCCTTAAAAAAATAGCGGCTCCAAACAAAAAGAAATGGCAGCATGTCCATCCTGCCAAAAAGACCAGTCAAAGTATGGAAGAGAAAACGCGCAGAGATTTTGTTGCCAATGTCTCTCATGAATTGCGAACTCCAGTTTCCATTATCAAAGGATTTGCTGACTCTATCCTTAATGACTATGAGACTCTAAACGACTCTAGACGCAAAGATTTTTTATCTAAAATTCAAAAAAATGCAGAGCGACTCAATTCCTTAGTCGAAGAACTCCTGCTCCTGGCTAAGCTCGAGAAGCCTGAGGCTACCATCCAAAAAGAAGACTTGGATCTCTGTGAATTGGTTAAGAATATCAGGGAGGAATTCTGTCTTCAGCAAAAAGGAACTGCTCCCCCCATCAACTTAAAATTTCCGGTCAACCCAGTCACGATCTCGGCAGACCCTGAAAAACTGGTTCGAGTATTCGAAAACTTACTTCACAATGCAACAATTCATGCAGAAGGACTCACCAAGATAGTCGTCAAAATTGAAGAACCAGCTGGGCAAAATTTTATAATCTGTGAAATTGAAGATGATGGTAATGGAGTTTCCCAAGAAGACCAAACCATGCTATTTGAACGCTTTTACCGCGTGGACAAAGGTAGGTCTCGACAAAAAGGGGGTACAGGGCTTGGGTTAAGTATTGGGCGGGAAATCATCGAGGCACACGGAGGGGAAATCTCTGTACGTAGCCAGAAAGGGGAAGGTACCATTTTTTCCCTTAAGTTGCCTCGCCAAACTTCCACGGCCATATAAGTCATGCAGGCACCCAAGTGGAAGCTTTAATTAAAATGAAGGGAATATTTCAAAGTTGATTTATCGCACTTCAGCCATTATATAATAACTAGTGAAAACTTTCCGTATATCTTTCACAGCATTCTGCATTTTATTCATTCCCCTTTTTGAATGCATCTGTTGTGAAATAGAGTTCGAAACTCCACACACTTGCTGTGATTCAGAACTCCCTTACCACCAGGGGGACTCATCCCATCCCTGCCTTGATTCATTTCAGGCATTCTCCGCAAAAGATGGTTTTCAGTTAAACTCTTTGGCCTTGACCAAGTGGGAACCCGTTTTCCTTGCATCAAATTCCGCACCTAGTAAATTTCCCCATAAGCTAAGGCCTTATGCCAGTACCACCCCTACCCTACGGCGACACTTACTGTTTAGCAGCCTTGTTATCTGATTAGCCAATGGTTCGAATGCCCCCCATTTACCTGGGGGTTCGTCCAATTTAATCAATCAGATAACAACTATGCCCAACGAACAAAATTCAACAATTCAGTCGCCCCCCGAGGTCACAGGCAAATCGGGAAGAAGAGTAAAAAATAGAGCCGCCTGGATAATTCTCATTTTATCCTTTGTGGTTTTACTGGCCTGGATACTCCACAAAAACTTCTTTCATGAGTGGGAAGTGAAAGTAACCCAAGCTACTGTATTCCCCCACTCAAAGCCTGGCCTTGCCAACTCCAAGGAAACCAGTGAGGTCCATGGTGATCTCTTATTTCAGGCGACAGGTTGGATAGAACCTGACCCTTTTCCTATCGCCGTGACATCACTCTACAGTGGAGTCGTCCAAAAAGTTCATGTGCTTGAAGGACAAAAAGTGGCAAAGGGGGAAATTATTGTCTCCTTAGTGGATGAAGATGCTCAGCTGGCTCGGGCAGAAGCAAGGGCTTACTGGTCGCAGTCCGTCGCTGAAGAAGCCGTAACGCAAGCGGAAATTGAGCTTGCCCTAGCCTCCCTCAAGGTGGCTGAGGCTCAGGCACGAAGGGAAGAAATCTTACTGCAGGAAAACAATGACTCCCTTGACCGCTTTGTCACACTTCCTACAGGTGCCATCTCAGAACAAGTTTTGTACCAGGCAAAACTTGCGGTTGAAAAGCAAAAGACCTCTCTGCAATCATCCAATGCAGGGATCAAAAAACAAGAAGCAGAAATCTCAAAATTAAAAGAGAAATTACTCGCCCAGCAAAAGACTTCAGAGATTTTTGCGATCAAGCAGCAAAAGGCAGAGCTTGACCTAAACCGTACACAGGTAAGGTCACCAGTCGACGGAATTATTCTCCGCTCTATGGTGAAGCCTGGAGCAAGGCTCATGTTGCACATGGATGACATGGACGCAGGGGCTGCTGCTATCCTCTATGAAGAAGGAAAGTTGCAGGCCCGAATTGATGTGCCCCTAAGTGAAGTAGGAAAAATCAACCTCGACCAGTCCGTAGAAATCACATCATCTATTTTTCCGGCCAAGGTATTCTTGGGAAAAGTCACAAGGATTCTGGGCGAGGCTGACTTGCAGAGAAATACCTTGCAGGTAAAAGTTAGCCTACTTGACCCACATCCAAAATTACGGCCGGAAATGTTGTGTCGGGCCAAATTTTTTGATCTAAGCAACGCAAAAGATACGCACAGACAGAGGATGGGCATATTCGTGCCACAAGATATTCGCTCATCGCAACAAGGAGACGAGGATGTTTTATGGGTTATATCGGCCGACGGCCATCATGCTGAACAACGAAAAGTTTCCTACGGCTCTGAGGTTCGGGAATCATTCATTGAGGTAACCAGTGGATTAAGGCCTGGGGACCAAATCATTCTTCAGCCCCCAGTCGGAATCAAGATGGGCGATCGTGTAAAAATAACCAAAATCAGATGAGTACGCCCTTCATAAAAGCCCAAGGCCTGACCAAAAGGTTCCGCAAAGGAACCCAGGAAATTATTCCCCTTCACAATATCAGCTTTACCGTAGAAAATTCAGAATTCATTTCCCTGATGGGTCCTTCAGGCAGTGGGAAAACCACGCTGCTCAACTTATTGTCTGGCATCGACGCCCCGAGCGGAGGAACCCTCTTTATAGGCGGGTATGCCCTTCACGAGATGAACAGGGAAGAACTTACCCAATGGAGAAGCAAGCAGGTGGGTTATATTTTTCAGTTATATCACTTGATGCCTGTGCTGACTGCCTTCGAGAATGTAGAGCTTCCCCTGCTTCTCCACGACCTCAACAAAAAAGAAAGAAAAGCCCGGGTTGAAATTGCCTTGGAACAGGTTGGATTAATGGACAGATCGGAGCATTTCCCCCACGAGTTATCGGGTGGCCAGGAACAACGGGTGGCTATTGCCCGGGCTCTTGTAGCCAATCCATCCCTGATTGTTGCCGATGAACCCACTGGGGACCTCGACCGTGATTCCGCAGATGAAATCCTTCTGCTTCTTGAAGATTTGGCCAGCAAGCAGCATAAGACTATCGTGATGGTTACACATGACCCGAAAGCGGCCGCCCGGGCAACCAGGTGCCTCGAGCTTGAAAAGGGAACCCTCATGAATACCACCAGAAGCTTGTCATGAAATTCCTCAACCTGTTAAACCTGGCAGCCAAACATGTGGCAAGAAACCGTACCCGTTCCATCTTAACCTGGCTTGGGGTCGCGACTGGTATGTTTTTGTTTACCACCATTGAAACCATGCAGCAATCCCTCAAGGAAGCTACGATTGTCACGGCCAATGACACCACCTTGGTGGTCTACCGGGAAAACCGCTTTTGTCCTTCCACCAGCAGGCTACCCGAACATTACAAGGAGGAAATAGAAGCAATCGACGGCGTTACCGTGGTGATGCCGATGCAAATTGTTGTTAATAACTGTGGCACAAGTTTAGATGTGGTGGTCTTTCGGGGTATTGTAAAAGAACATATTCAGGCTCTTTCTAAAGATATCAAAATAGAAGAAGGCTCCATGACTCATTGGCTTGAGCGTGATGATGGCGCCCTGGTGGGAACCAACCTTGCCCAAAGGCGAAGGCTGAAAATTGGCGACAAGTTTGATGCGGCCGGAGTAACTGTTACAGTTTCAGCAATTATCGAGTCAGAAGAATCCAGCCAAAACAACAACATTGCCTTTGTGCACCTCCCCTTTTTGCAACAAGCTTCCAAGCTTGGTCTGGGGGTGGTCACCCAATTCACCGTCAAGGTTCAAGACTCTTCCTTATTGGAACCCGTTTCCAAGAAAATTGACGAAACTTTTAAATCGGCCTCTGATCCGACCCACACCTCCGCCGAAAAAGCATTTTTTGCCAGCACCGCTAAGGAATTAATTGAGCTGATTCAATTTTCACGATGGATAGGCCTTGCCTCTGTCTTTGCCGTCGTCGGTTTAATTGCCAACACTATTTTAATCACAGTGCGCGGAAAAGTCGCCGAACTTGGCGTCTTAAAAACCTTAGGATACTCAAGGCTCAATGTTGCCTGGCTGATCCTTGCCGAAGGCCTGATCCTATCCTTTGCCGGTGGATTCTCTGGCGTCTTGGCTGCCACTATTTTCCTGCACATGCAAAGCGTAACCATCGGAAATGAAGGTTTGGCCCTTGCTTTTCTGCCTAGCTTTTCTGTCTGGGTTAGTGGAATGACCCTCTCCATAGTGCTTGGCCTTATTGCTGGGCTCTACCCGGCATGGTATGGGAGCCAGCAATCCATCGCTCAAACCCTGAGGACATCCTAAGCCGCATGATCCCACTGGCATATACCCTTCGTAACATCTTCCGGCGGCCCTTGCAGTCCATTCAATTAATTGGCGGAAGTAGCTTTGTAGTCCTCCTCATCATGACTGCATTCGCTATGAATCAATCCATGAAGCAAACCCTTAGCAATTCCGGTAGTGAGCAAAACATTATTTTTTTGGGTGCAGGCAGTGAAGAAAGTGTGGAACGAAGCGAAGTACCTTTTGGCTTGGAAGAAATTCTCAGTGCCAACCTAACCGATATTCATCAAGTTATGAAGCAGGCGGCAATTTCCCCCGAAATTCACTACAATGGCTTGGTCAAATTTGGTAAAGAGCACCAGGTCCAGGCCCTCATCCGCGGTGTCCAACACCAGGCATTTTGGGTACACCATCAGGTCCGACTGCTTGAGGGCAGATACCCTCAATCTGGAGAGGTCATTATTGGCCGGCTTGCCCATCATAAGCTTGGCCTTTCGCCCAAGGCATTGTCTTTGGGTAAAAGTATCGATTTTAATGGAGAATCATTTAAAATTGTCGGTATTTTTGATGCCAGGGGAACGGTCATGGAAGCTGAGATTTGGATGCCCCTCTTTGATTTGATGACCCACACCCAACGGGAAACATTATCCTGCGTGGTCTTTTCATCCAAATCTGCAGATGCCTATGATCAGGCTGAAGTATTTGCCCAAACCCGACTGGATCTTGAACTCGTAGCCCTTAAAGAATCTGCGTATTATCAAAAACTTTCCACCTTTTACGCCCCGATCCGTTGGATGGCATGGGTCTCGGCCATTCTTATTTCCGTGGGAGCATTTATGGGAGGGCTCAATACACTATACGCAACCTTCTCATCGAGAATCAGGGAGTTTGGAACTCTCCAGGCTATAGGTTTCTCAAGGAAATCTATTTTTATCAGCATTCTCGAAGAAGCTATGTCAACTGGTGTCCTCGCTGCCATTACAGCCATAACTTTTGCATTCCTTTTTATTCAGGATATTTCCTTCCCGTTTGCTATTGGCGTCTTCACTTTTGACTTCAACAATACCGTGATTCTTACCGGTATGTTCTCTGGTATTTTATTGAGTCTGGCTGGTGTACTGCCTCCCTCCTGGAAATGCCTCCGACCCTCTTTAACCCAAACCTTACGATCCTCGTAAATAAAACATGGATAACCTATGAAAAGCTATATAATTTCCCTACACAGCATCCTCTTCTTGATGATTGGTTGCACCGAGAGCTCGACCAATGAACCCATCGTAAAGCAGGCGGTACTACCCGCCCATATTCTGTCTCATGAGCAGTGGGACCCTTCCATTTCCGTTAGAGAAGCGAGGAAAAACATCATCGCTGGCCAAACCCTCACCGTGGAAGGCTTTATCGGAGGAAGGAAAAAGCCCTTCACACAAAGCAAAGCCATGTTCATACTTGGGGATGATTCTCTCGAGACTTGCGACAAAATCCCTGGAGATTCCTGCCCAACTCCCTGGGATGTTTGCTGTGAAGATCCCAAGAAAATTTCCACCTCCACGATTTCAATTCAAATCTTGGACCATAATGGATCATTACTTTCAGGCACCCTTCAAGGAGTCGCAGGCATTGAACCGGGAAAAAGGGTAAAAGTCCTAGGAACTGTAAGTTCAAAATCTTCTTCGCAAGCGATGATTCTCGAAGCTACAGCCTTACAAGTACTGCCAAAGTAAGCCTTCCTTCTGGTAATTATTATGCGGAAATTCCTTTTCATTTCATGCCTCGTTCTTTTTTACGGGTGTAGCCGGAAGCATTCACACTTATCCGAATTCACTGATCCGCTCCCTGCCAATAAAAAATTTTCGTTGACCAACGAATCCAACTCTTCCCAGTTGCCGACATTTCAGTCCCTTTTGGATATACCCGGGTTGGACGACATTGTTCGTAAAAGCCTTGAACATAACCCAATGTGGAAATCTCAGCTGGCTCAGCTTGAGGTGGTTCGGGCCAAATACGGCGTAGCCAAATCTGGCTCTCTCCCAAGCTTCAATGCCGAATTGGGGTGGCAAAAAGGACGGGAATACACCAGGGAGTCTGGGTTTTCTGAAAAGTCGGTTCCGGATTTACGAACCGGTGCCATGTTCAACTGGGAAATCGACCTTTGGGGTAAATGGAAATCTATTAAAAAATCGGCAGGCATGCACATTCGGGAAGCCGAATATCTCAAGGAAGCCGCAGAAATTTCATTCTCTCACGAAATCGCTAAAATTTGGATATCACTGGCCGCTCAAAAGGAGCAGGTTGATATTATCGCCCAGGCAATTTCCAGCCAGAGAAAGACTCTGGCACTTTATAAATCAAAGGTGGATGTTGGAGGGGAAGAAAATGCCACCTTGGTTCGGCAAGACCTTGCCTACAGCGAATTATTGATAGAACAGGCCAAGCGGATGCGTATTTATGAAGTCAACAAGGTAAAACTTCAGTCCCTCACCGGAAGTCCCCTCGATACCAACCTTCCGGGACTGCCTAATATTTTCCAAATCAAGCTCCCTCAAATACCCAAAGTTTTTCCCACCATCGCCCTGAAAGGGAGGCCTGACCTTTTGGCCAGGGAGGCAAAATTAAGGGAAAACTTGTACCTTGAGCAAAGTAAGCAATATGACCTTTACCCCTCCTTATCCTTTCAAGCCTCTGGCCTATCTTTGGGCACTAACTTCTCCGATCCGTTTAAGCAATGGAAGGCATCCATGGGACCGGTCTTAAACCTCCCCTTATGGAACCCTCGAAAAAAATTGGAACTCCAGTACACCATTGCCCAAAGTGAGGTCTACAAACAAGAATGGAAAGCATCCATCAACCTTGCCATTGAAGAAATTGAAATGGCCACCAAATCGTTTTTCATGGGCAAAAAGGAATTATCGTTGGCGACTGAATTACATCAACAATCACAAAAGATATTCAGCATTTCCAAAGCTAAATTCCAGGCGGGCATACTTTCAAGTCTTGATCTTTGGGCAGATGAACGAAAAGTCTGGGAAGCCGAAAGCCGGCTAGTTTCTGCCCGCCTTCAACTTTTTGAATTTGCTCTGACTCTGTCCAAATCTTTGGGCCTTAAAATGGAAAATTCTTAATTTCCCTTACAATTTCTTTCCATCGCCCCAAAAGTAAAAAGCAGATTGTAACATAATTGTAACAATTACGACCCTAGCATGTAACGATCGGCTGATATGGTAGGGTTGATGAAAAAAATAATTCCTAGCCTATTAGCTCTCGTATCTGTTGTTTTTCTTAGTGCCCAAGACATCCAAGTAACGCCCAAAAGTTCAAAAATCACGGACTTGAAATTCTCTGGTCGTATCCAAGGCCAATGGGACGGAATTGAATCTGACCCTACAACTGCAACCGAAGATCGTAATCACTTCTATTTCCGTCGTCTCTTTCTTGGTGGGCATGCTAAGATGGGAGAGAATTGGGGGGGAGATATTGTTCTGGACTTTGCAGCTTCCCCGAATTCAGAAGATGGTAAAGCGGATCAAGTATTTATCGAAGGAGCATCTGTCTGGTATAAAACAGGCCAAGGCTATCGCTTCGATTTGGGCCAAAAGAAAGTTCCCTTTGGTCTCGAGGAAACCTCATCCTCGGCAAAAATGAAAACAATCGAAAGATCTGCAGTGAATCGACAATTCGCGGAAACTCTTAAGTTTAATGCAAGGCATACCGGTTTGTTTGCCAGCGGTAATTTTGGTGCGCCTGGGCTCTCTGCGTCGGCCGCAATTGTCAATTCAGGCCAAAACCACAACTCTAAAGATTCCGCCCTCAATGATGGACTCTATGGCTACGCATCCAACGACTTTTCTTACTTTGGCAGAATTAGCTTTAAGAATGAAGTGGATGATTTGAGTTATTTATTTGGAGTAGAAGCTGGAGTTCATCAAAATGAAGCAACGAAAGCAGATAACACCACGGCATGGAATATATTCACCCGCATGGGTAAGGGCCCTTTCGAATTCGAAGCAGAATATATGTCCGGAACAGCGGATGTCGCAGGCGGTGACCATGATCATGATGGTTATTCATTGCAAGGGTGCTACACCATTGACCGTGAAAATAAAGGTGACTGGGAACTCATCTACCGCTTCTCCACTGTACAAGGCAAAGGAAGTCAGGATTTGGTTAGTGCCAAGGAAATCATTCGTCGGACCAACTTCACCAAAGATTCTAAAGGAGGTCCTTGGGAGATGGTCGATGAATTTGATCAGCACTACCTGGGTGTAAATTATCTCTTTAACGGGCATGATATTAAATTCATGCTGGGGTACGAAATGAATGATCTTACAGACACAGAAGAAAATGGTGGATCACAAGACATTGATGGTTTACGTGCCCGCCTCCAGTTCCTTTTCTAGATAAAGTACAAAATTCAGTCACCCGCATCCTAAAATTTAATCACTAACTGAACAGCATCATGGCAAATGTAACACCTTGGGAATTTATTGTAGGCTTTCTTTATGTCCTCGGCGGACTGGGAATTTTTCTTTTCGGAATGCGGGTCATGAGCGAAGGAATCCAAAAAGTAGCGGGCGAAGGGATGCGGCGTATTATGGCCACCATGACCCAAAACCGCTTTTTTGGCCTGGCTACCGGGCTACTTGTCACTTGTCTCGTTCAATCCTCCTCGGCTACAACTGTCATGGTTGTAAGTTTTGTAAATGCCCAATTACTTACCCTTATGGAGTCGATTGGCGTGATCATGGGGGCCAACCTCGGAACCACCCTGACCGGCTGGATCATTGCCACCATTGGCAAATTCAGCCTTTCCAAAATTGCCCTGCCCATTATTGGAATCGGTCTACCTTTGGTTTTTATGAGCCAGCCAAAATTCAAACACACGGGAGAATTCCTCGTTGGTTTTGGGTTGTTGTTCTTTGGCTTGAGTGAATTAAAAAGTGCGGTGCCTGATGTGAAAAGTTTGCTTAAAAGCGCAGACCCTGGAGATCAGCTTCTGGTTCAAGATATCCAGGGTTTCATACAACAACTCAACAGTTATGGGTTTGGATCGGTTATTATTTTCCTGATTATCGGGGTCTTTCTCACTATCCTCGTGCAGTCATCTTCGGCTGCCATGGGTATTACCATCATTGTTGCCATTAATGGATGGATAAATTTTGAGATCGCCGCAGCTATTGTGCTGGGAGAAAATATTGGCACCACCGTGACCGCTTGGCTTGCCTCCCTGGGAGCCAACCTCAATGCAAAACGTGCAGCCCGGGCCCATTTTATTTTCAATATTGCCGGCGTTTGCTGGATGTTACTTCTTTTTTATCCCTTTATCGGCATGTTAGATCAAATTATGCCCGGAGCCATCTATATCGATGATGTAACCCAAGCCGAAGCCAGTGCCTATCTTGCAGAGAATGAATTTCAGGGAGATCCCTCCGAAGATGATATAGCCAAAGCCAAAAAGGCCATTGTGGATAGAAATATACCCTTACATCTATCCCTTTTCCATACCCTCTTCAACCTAACCAATATCGCTTTACTTATTGGCTTCACTCCTCATTTAGGCAGATTAGTGGAAAGGCTCGTTCAACCCAAGACCCATGACGGAAATGCACCAAAGCCTGGCAGCCTCGCCTCTCTTCACTATGAAGGGTCCGGGGTCCTCCCGAAAACAGGTGAACTCAACCTCGCCCTGGTCGAAGGAGAAATTAACCGTCTTGCTGCTATTACCCGCTATATGTTTGAAGGATTTGTGGAAGTTTTTGAAAGCCCGGATGCCGATAAAAGCGAACTTATCAAAGAACTCAAAGAACTGGAAAACAAGTGTGACGAACTTGCCTTTGAAGTCACCCAAACGCTTATTTATTGCACAACTGAAAGCTTAGCAGGCGAGCGAGCCCTGCGTGTAGCCTCTCTACTACGGGTCACAGGAGAACTGGAAGATATTGGAGACTGCTGCCACCGTCTTGTTCAATTGGCACACAGGAAGTATCGGAAAAACAGGGTTCTACCACAGGAAACCCTTCGGGAAATCAAAGTATTCTCAGAACAAATCCTTGATTTCATGGAGCTTTACCAAGCCCACCTCAAAGATGGCAGCATACCAGACATCAAAAAAGCTGAAGCAATTGAGGATCGTATAGACGCTTCCAGGAAATCTCTTCGTAAAAACGCAGTCAAACGGATGCAGGACAAGGAAAACCTAAAAGCTGAAATGATTTACATCGACATACTTAACGAGATGGAAAATATTGGTAATGACGCACTCAATGTCGTACAAGCACTGAACCATGTAGTCTGATTGGTTGCGCTTAGAAATCTGCTTATTACTCACATTTATCAATTAGGTTTACCAATCTCTCAACCTTACCTTTTTGAGCTTTCTTTAAACCAAACACCATGTCTCGTAAGAAAATATAAGTTGATATATAATACTTACTACGATCTTGGTGGATTATGTACAAAACATCCCCCTGTTCTGTACTTTAGTAATTTATGCCTACACATAAAATTGCCCATAACTCGCAGAATTGAATGAGTAACTGGGGATAAGGAAAAATTTAAATTCGAACAACAAGTTTTCTCCCTAGTACTTCTAAAGTTGCGTACAGGTCCATTTACGCCTTAAATGGTCAAAATATGTGTACCAAAAAGTATTCAGAATAACATTGGTAAATAACACTAGTACAATTTAAACAACCCAACTCTTGAGTTCATATTATGGGTATTTGTAACAATTTGGAATAAAAATTTAACTTTTTACACAGAAATGCGTTAGATTTGAACACTTTGTGTTGTTATTTATTAGTTAATAACATCAAAAATGCCACGAAAATCAAAGTTTGACCACTCTGAATTCCTTAGATTGCTTGCTAATAGTGAGCAAATTGTCCGTTCTTATTTGAGGTCTCAGGTACAGGATTACCACCATATGTCTGAAATCATGCAGAATGTATTCATCGTGGGATGGAAGAAGTTTTCGAAATTTTCCGGAACGGATGAAGAATTCACTAAATGGCTCTGTGTGATTGGACGGTTTGAAGCACTCAAACACCGGCAATCATTGGCACGGGACCGTCTGGTCCTGGAAGAAAAACTGATAAATCTCATGGCAGACGAAGCACAAGAGGAAATTTTACTTCACGAACAATGGTCGGGGAAACTGGAATTTTGTATGCAGAAAATTCCCGCCACTCACCGCAGTTTTGTCAAGGAAGCCTACTCACCGGAAGTCTCGATTAAAGACCTCGCTGCGAAAATGAACAAAACGCCGGCTTCTCTTTATCAAAAACTCAGCCGTATCCGCAAAACCCTCGCCACCTGTATGGGCAATCTTGCCGATGAACCTATATAATTTCTTTTACCCTACCCATTGTCCAAAATGAAATCTGCCCACATTCAAATGATCGACCAGTATT
>ERZ807291.4154-NODE-4154-length-19541-cov-7.316432_pt1 | contig 19541 bp, 19 predicted proteins | sample MGYA00521257_ERZ807291 | MGnify/ENA primary metagenome ERZ807291 (study PRJEB31413, sample SAMN03169783) | marine metagenome | biome: Marine; feature: Water; material: Subsurface seawater | place: North Sea | collected 2011-04-28 | depth 1 m m ... | reverse complement strand
AAGTCCAGACAGGAAGAGAAGGGACTTTTTCATGATAGAAAGGTAAGGGTTGAAAAAACTAAGAAGATAAAAATTACTTATTTTCGCCTACTCTTTGGGCAGTCCTCTTTTTATCGGGACAGGATTTTTCTTCTTTTTTGCACTCACTCTTTTTGCAAGAATCCTTCTTATCGCAACCAGACTTACATTTTCCACAACATGACTTACCACCCTTCTTTCCACAATTTGATTCCTTCTTGGTGCCAGAGCGAGGCCCATCCACTATCGGAGAATCTCCATGCCCATCGTGTCCTCTAGGGTGCGCTTTGGGGTGAGACGGGTGATGTGGCATTCCATCAGGTCGAGCTCGCAACTGTATATCCATTTGCTTGCGTCTCATTTCCCACTGCTTTTGATCGATACTCCATTCCCTACGCTCACGATCAAAGTCATGCTTGATTCTTTCCACCTGGTGTTCCCACTCCAACCTCTCAATCTCATGCTGATGCTCCATGCGCTCGAGCTCAAACTCTAAGGCCCGAATCTCAATTTGTTGTTCTAATTCTGCAATCTCACCCCACTCATCTCCCTCATCATCCTGGTCCAGTTTCCGGATAGCTGCATGCCACTTGGCCCAACCTTCCCTCTGGGATAACTTACCAGCTTGCACTGCTTTTTTGATCCGGTCCCCGATTTGTTCCAGACCTTGCTGGTGATCATCCGCAGATCCCACCAGGACCCCAAGTAAAAAGAATACAAAGACAAAGAAGAAGTTTACTTTTTTCATAAAATTATGGGCTAGAATAAGCCCTATAATATCATGTCATAAAAAAATAAAGTAAACTACTTTTTAGGGATTGAAATAGATTCTAAGCGGAAAGAGGATGGTACTATTATGCGGATTTATCTTTTTTTATTTTTGCTCATTCAATGTATTCCAACCCTGGGAAGCCCACCAAATATAATCCTGGTTTTTATCGACGATATGGGCTGGGGGGATTTTTCATGTTTTGGTAACCAAGCCACAACAACTCCCAACATCGACCGATTGGCCCGGGAAGGAATTCGTTTTGAGCAATTTTATGTAAACTCCCCCATCTGCTCCCCTTCCCGAGTCGCCATATCCACCGGGCAATATCCGCAGCGATGGAAAATTTCATCTTACTTAAGCAACCGTGATCATAATAAAAAACGAGGGATGGCTCAATGGCTCGATCCGAAAGCACCCATGCTTGCCCGTTTCCTTCAAACAAATGGATATGCAACAGGTCACTTTGGGAAATGGCACATGGGCGGGCAAAGAGATGTAAATGATGCTCCCCCCATAAGGGAATATGGCTTTGATCAATCGCTGACTAATTTTGAAGGAATGGGCCCGAAACTCCTACCCCTCACCCTCAAGCCCGAGCAGGACCCACTCAAGCCTGGGCGTATTTGGAGACACGCGGAATCCCTGGGCAAAGGTGCTATTTGGATGCAACGATCCAAAATAACAGCAGGCTTTGTGGATGCCGCCATCCCTTTTATGAAAAAAGCTAAAAAGGAAAAAAAGCCATTTTACATCAACCTCTGGCCGGATGATGTACATACTCCTTTTTGGCCGCCGGTCGATCAATGGAAAGATGGGTCTAAACGCCAACTATTTCTCTCTGTACTTAAGGAAATGGACCGACAGTTAGGCCAACTCTTTGATCATGTTCGTAATACCCCAAGTCTCGCAGAAAACACCCTAATTCTGGCATGCTCCGACAACGGTCCAGAAAAAGGGGCTGGAGTGGCCGGCCCCTTTCGGGGATACAAGACCCATCTCTTTGAAGGAGGCGTCCGCTCGTCCCTTGTTGCCTGGGCACCTAAACTCATGGCTGAAAAAGCCAAGGGCACCCGCAATAAAAAATCCATCTTCTCAGCCATTGATCTCGTGCCTAGCTTACTGGAAATAACCGGAACAAAAGTACCCGAAGCTGTAAAATTTGATGGAGAGGCTCTGCCAAAGGTTCTCCTTGGAAAATCCAATGTGTCACGCAAACAGGATCTCTGCTTTCGGCGCCCACCTGACCGTGATTCATTTTATGGCGTGAAGGACCTCCCAGATCTTGCCATCCGTTCCGGTAAGTGGAAATTACTCTGTGAATATGACGGTTCTGATGCTCATTTATATGACCTCACCCAAGACCCGGCGGAAAAAAACAATCTCAGTTCCCAGTATCCAGAACTTACTGAAAAACTAAGCCAAAAAATAATAGCGTGGCATAAGTCTTTGCCCTCGGACAACGGAGCTCAATTAGCTTCCCAAAACTAATTCCGCATGACCCATATACTTATTGACTGCCTTGACCTGAATCTGATTGAGCGTTTTCTGCTTTCCTGAGCTGGGTCACTATTTTGCTTACCTCCCTTTCCACACGGTTTCGTTTCTCATCGTCGACAATAGATTGTGCCCAAGTTAAGGCATTCTCCGGGTCTTTTAGGGCAACTTCCCGAACAAAGGCAGTGATGGGCTGATCCATTAATTCGCTTGATGGAAACTCATTGAGCCATTCCGCGGTAGCCACAGGGTCTTGCTTGGCCCAAACACTTACCACCTTCTCCATGCTTTCCATCCGTACTTGACCTTCGGGCATTGCGGATACCCACTTCGAGGCAGCATCTGGGTTTTCTTTCGCCCAGGCTCTGGCTATGTTTTCACTCGCTGTAATCTTAATTTCAGAATCCTCCATGTTGTCTACCCACTCCACGGCACGATCTATATCTTCCCTGGCAATCTTGTCTGCAACTTCTCCAAAAGCAAAATTCTGCACACTTCCCTCAGGTAGGTTGTCCGCAAGATGCAAAGCCACACCCTCGCCCATTTGCCAAGCCTTCCCCATAACAATGGATGCCGCACGGCCCCTTACCCGGCCATAAGGGAGACTGGTCATCAAATCAGTGGCTTTAAATAAGTTAGCCTCCGCCAAGCCATGAATAATCCCTATAAAGTAGGGATTTTCTTCGCCTTCAAAATTTTCCTCAGCCCAACTAATCGCGGAATCTGCATCTTTACGGGCCCATGCATCCAGGACAGAATTGGTCCCCATCCGTTGCTCGTGACTATCCAGTGCTTGCACCCATTCCAAAGCCGCTTGGGGATCAGTCTGCCCCCAACTAAAAGTAAGCATTCGTAGCTCGCTGAAACGCGAAGGTCCTTCCGGAAGATCTTCATAATGCTCACGGGCAATGGATATCTTATCTTCTGTTGGGTTGTCTAAGAGTTCTGCAAAAGCCTGCAAGCGGGTAACAGGATTTGCATCCCGGATCCGTTCCATAAGAGACGACCTCTTTAGCTGCTTATTTGAATTTCCTTCTCCACTCTCCTTTAAAGTGTTTGCGACTGCGATATCTCTTTTCTTTTTTACTGGTATTATCCCAACAGGATTGTTGATACTCGGAGCCGCAGCTTTCACGGCCTCGACAACCAGAGGTGCAGGTGGATCTTTGGGTGTTACCGCATTCATGCCATGCTTCATGCCAAGCCAATACAATGAAAGAGCACTTAAGATCCAAAGTGTGGGCAAAAATAATTTATTCATTTTCTTTCGTATTTCCTCAATCCTTTAGCCTACTGCTCAAAGCATAAATTGCGAGCAACCCCCATGATACAACAAATAAAATACCTCCCCAAGGAGTCACCTGGATCAAACCCTTCGGTCCACCAAGGACCCAAATATAAATACTTGAACAAAAAAGAAGGCAGGCCGTAATCATCACCCATCCGGACAATATAAGAAGCAAAGATTTAGGTACCTTAAGGCTACTAAATCCGAGCAGAAACAAGGCAAGGCCGTGAAACATTTGATAATCCACCGCATTACCCCACGCCTTTTCTTTTCGGGGGGTTTCCAAAAATATTTGCTCCAAACCATGGGCCCCATAAGCACTAAGGAGAATAGCAACCGCAACACTCAAGGCCCCGAGAGTCATAAAAATAAGATCACTTTTTGCCTTCATTAAAATCAAGCTTGTGTATTCAAGTAAGTAAGCCGCATGAAAGAAGACACTTCATATTTTGCGGTAAAAGGAAAGACCTCATCGCTCTCTTATGTTTTAAGTTATAAGTGGAGTCCAAACTTCGAGAGCACTTTGGTCATTACCACATATAAAACACCAGTCAGGGCAATCCCCGCGGACAAAGAGAGGGGGAAACTGATTCCTTTACGTAACATCCAGGGAAGCAATAAAAACATAGGCAGGGAGGGAAGCACATACCAAAAAGTTCCCTCCGCATGAGAAGCGATTTTGGAAAGCTCCACTTTTTCACCATACATCCAGATCATACCCAGCACAGAGACCAATGGAAGGGAAGCAACCAGGCTTGCAAGCAAGGGAAGCTTCTTGGAAAGCTCCGAAATTAGAACAATAATTCCCGCAGAAACCAGTAGTTTGAAAATATACCAAATCATTTGGATTATGAGTTTGAAGGACTTTCTTCCTTCGCCAAGTGAATAGTCTGGGTAGGAAAGGCAAATGCAATACCCGCTTCATTAAAGCGTTGCAGGATTTCCAGATTCACCCGTTCACTAAATTCCATGTAATCCCAGTACGCGGGAGGATGATACCAGTACATACATTTAAAATCGAGCGATGAAGCCGAAAAATCACTAAAATAGACCCGGGGGAGTAATTCACCTTTAGGATCTAGCCCCTCATGATCTTTCAAAATGTCTTCGAGAATGCCTTTCGCTTCCTTTACTTTTTCCGGTGAAGTATCGTAGGTTATACCGATCGTAAAAATGCGACGGATAAAAGGCCTTTTGGCAATATTGTGAATCGATTTGTTTGCCAACTCCCCATTGGGGATAGTGACCTGGTGCCCATCCAACCGACGCAACCTGGTCGAACGTAAACCCACTTCCTCAATCGTGCCATCGTGACCGTCATAATTAATCCGGTCACCCAGCCCAAATGGCTTATCGGAAAAAATAACCAAAGATCCAAAAAGATTTTTTATCGTATCCTGAGCCGCCAAAGCGAAAGCCAAACCACCGAGACCCAGACCAGCAATGAGGGCACTGATGGGCTTATCACTGAGCGACTGAGCAATACTAACCACCGCAAATAGAACCACCGTGACCCGTAAACTCTTTCGCACAATCGGTACGAGCATATCATCAAATTTACTCTCCGTTTTCTCGGTCTGCTGGGTGAGCCACGAACTTGGAACTTCCACTAGATAATAGGCAAGCAAAGCCACCGCGACCACCAACAATACTTCCAAACCCGTGAAAACTATGGTTTCTCCCAAGCCCCCTGCCTCCCCAAGATAAATAAAATAAACCCCAATTTTAATCCCTGCCCATAGCCCAAGCAGTGTCAAAGATTTCCCGAGGGAAATCAGGAAAACTTTTCGGGTGGCACCTTCCTTAGATGAATCAGAAAGTTTATGCGTCCAGGCGTTAAGGATGCGGGCAATGACCCAGACCACGAAAACACAGACAAAAAAAAGTAAGATTTGCCCCCAACTGTTTCCAGCAACCACTTGATGGTTCATCCAGTCCGGTAATTGATTCACAAGCGCCAAAGTATTCACATCCAAAATTTGTTAGTATTAAGTAAACTCTTAGTATACAACACCGATCAAACAAAAGAAATCAATTTGCAAACGATCAATGAAATAATTCGTGTCCAATTTATGGCATTAGCTCGAAGGAGAGGTCCCGGTAAAACTTTCTGCCCCTCCGAAATTGCCCGTCAGGTTGAGCCCAAGAACTGGCGTGGTTTGATGGAAGTGATCAGGTCAGTCGGTCAGGAACTGGTGGATGATGATTTTTTGCTCTGCACCCAAAAAGGAAACCCCGTAAAAGCCTTGAAGGCAACAGGACCGATACGCTTTGGTCTGTCTCCCCACTGCCTTAAGGATAAATAATTCATTCATGAGTCTACCCTCATCATCCCCTCCCCCATCCTCGAATAAGAAAATTCGCCGCGTTATCAGTTGCCTTCTTCAGCATAATCAGGAAATCCTCATTTTAAAGAGGTCGAAACATGTGGGTAGCTTCCAGGGTTACTGGTCCTGCATCTCAGGATACTTGGAAAAAGGAGAAGACCCGAAGGAAACGGCGTATCGGGAAATCGGGGAAGAAACGAGTAAAGAACCTTCCTCAATTACTTGTATGCAATCAGCGGGACCCTTTTACAGCGAAGTACCCGAAGTAATATTTGAAAGCTATTGGTTTCTTTTTAAGTGCGAGGACACAAAAGTTAAACTTGATTGGGAACATGACCGACATCTTTGGATATCCCCCCAGCAGGTAAAAAAATACAAAACAGTTCCCTGGCTTGAAACCATGATCAAGACCCTTGCACCAAATAATGCACAGGATCGATCAACCTAAGAAGAAGCTAGTCGGAATTTATAGATTCCGTGTTTGCGGTCGGAAATTTAAGCAAACGAAACAAGGGTGAGTCAGTTGTCAGAATCAACGACATGTCTTTTCCCAGGACCTCGTGATAAGTCTCCAAAGTCTTAAGGAAGGCATAAAATTCAACCGATTGTGGGTTTTGGTCATAGGCCTCCGCATAAATCGCAGAGGCCTTTGCATCAGCTTGCCCATAAATCTTTTGTACAGACTTGTAAGATTCTGATTCAATTTCCTGTAAATCACGCTCTTTCTTTCCCATTATTTTAGCTGCCTCGCCAGCCCCTTCCGAGCGAAAGCGGGAAGCGATCTGTTGCCGTTCACTTACCATACGTTCATAAATCCGGCGACGAACTGTTTCGTTATAATTAATTCGCTTAAAACGAACATCGAGCAACTCGATACCAAAACCAGAAAGCTTTTCGGCCGCCTTTTCAAAGATCTGCTGTTCCACTTTTTCACGACCCACTTTGATTGGGTAAAGAGTACCAAGTTGCTCAATCCCCTTGACCAAATCCTGATCAGTCTTGGCCACGCGTTCTTTAGTAGTTCTGACGATTTCAATAAGCTCATGCTTGGCCACAGCATTCCGGGTTTCACTGCCTAGGATGTCATCCAAACGGGACAGAGCACTGCGCTCATCCCGCAGACGCAAAAAGTACTGCATAGGGTCATTGATCCGCCAACGGGCAAAAGTATCAATGATTAAGTAGGTCTTATCTTTGGTGGACATCTCATTGGAGGGGCCATCCCAAGGAAGAAAGCGTTTCTCGATCCGGTTCACCTCCTGAATGAACGGGATTTTAAAATGTAAGCCTGCCTCGGTTACTGGCTCACCTACGGGTTTACCGAACTGGGTTAAAATGACTTGGTCTGTTTCCTCAACCACATAGGAACACATGTAAAAGCCGATGACTCCAAGGATGACGGGTAATAAAATAATCTGGGTTTTCATCGTACCAAACCTCCTTGTTTGTTAGAGTTTAATTGTAAAAGAGGAAGGATTTGGGAAGCATCTTCATCGATGATAATTTTCTCACCCATTTGCGGAATGACTTCCTTTAAAGTTTCTAGGTACAGACGAGTACGAGTAACATCGGGAGCTTTCTTAAACTCGGTAAACTGAGAATTAAAACGGGCCACATCCCCCAAGGCTTCATTCACTCGTTTGAGAGCATATCCCTCAGCAGCCTGAATTTTCTGATCCGCAACTCCTCGTGAACGGGGGATTTCTTTATTATATTCGCCGTTCGCCTCATTGATCATCCTTTCTCTTTCCTGCTGGGCTTGATTCACCTCGTTAAAGGATGCCTGCACAGGAGGAGGTGGGTTTACATTCTGCAACTGAATTTGGTCAATCCCCAGGCCCAATTCATACTTTTTAACCAGGATTTCAAGCCGATCACGGGCTTCCTCTTCAATCTCCTGACGGCCAATGGTGATGACTTCATCCACTGTGCGGTCACCAACAACTGTTCGCATCACTGATTCCGACACATAACGAAGAGTGCCCTCTGGGTCCAAGACGTTGAAGAGATAAAGACGCGGATCATTGATACGGTACTGTACAATCCATTCAACTTCCGCAGCGTTTAAGTCTCCAGTCATCATACTTTTCTCGCGGTCACGAGTGCGTCTTTCCGTGAACTGGTTAGGGTTGGTTGCCCCAAGGCTTCCAAACCCGTATTCCTGCTTGAGTTGCCTGCGAACTGGAAGGACATACACATCATCAACCCCAAAAGGCATTTTAAAACGGAGCCCGGGTTCAACCGTTTTCAAGTATTTACCAAAACGGAGGACTACGCCCTGTGATTCGGCCTGGACGGTGTAGAACGAAGTGGCTACTCCAGCCAGCGCAACAACGGCTACGATCACCCAAACAATCAATCCATTGCGGATGAAGTCAGGGATATTGATTTCTATTTCTTTACTCATGATTTAATATGTAAACTAATTTAATTTTCGCAGCTGTTTCAAAAAGGAAAGAGATCACTTAACTTTATACTTCCTCCGAAGGGAAGACTTTATTTCATTTGCGTTATAAACAAAATTTGAATCTGGCTCTTGCTTGAGCATTCGTATGGTTTTTGCCACAAATGGAACATCATCCATAAAACGATCTCGAGACGGATAATGTTGGTCAAAAGGATAGGTGGAACCATGGCCTTCCAGGGAACTTCCAGTTTCAGAATCAACCACCTCGAAAAAGGAATAGCCTGCCTCTAAGCACACTTCAGCACATCGTAGAAGACAGAGCTCTCCTGTTGCAGGATGGTACCCTCCTTTAAAGGTTACACGTCGTAATCCTTCGCCCAAGTTTGTATCATCGTAGTAAGACGGACCATACAGAGTGCCCACTCCACAGTTCGCCACCCCAAAAAGAATCAAAGGAAGAAGGAGGTATTTAAATTTCGTCACTTAGTCTAGACTAGGCTTTCAATTCAAAGGGGCAAATCCTAATCTTTAGGAGCTCGTCCGTTTAGCTTCCCTTTTGCGTTCATTAAAATCGAGAATCCTTTTCCTCAAACGAATGCTTTTCGGTGTTACTTCCACGAGTTCGTCCGGGGCTATGTATTCGATTGCCCGTTCCAAAGAAAATTTGATCGCGGGTGTTAACGCCTCACTTTTATCGCTTCCTGAAGCCCGGTGATTTGTAACATGTTTAGCTTTGGTTGGGTTAACCGGCAAATCATCGGTTCTCGGATTCTCACCTACAATCATACCCTCATAAACTTCTTCTCCCGGTCCGACAAACAACTTACCCCGGGTCTCAATATTTCGCAGAGCATAGGTCATGGACTCGCCTTTCTCCATCGAAACTAAAGTACCAGAGCGGCGGGTGCGAATATCTCCCGAGTCCGGTCGGTACTCTTTAAAGAGATGGGACATTATACCTTCACCACTGGTTAAGTTCAGCAATTCGAACTCGAAACCGATGAGTCCACGGGTTGGGATGGTCGCTTCCATTTGAGTTCTTCCACGGTTTGCAGAAATGGACTCAACCACACCTTTTCGATTGGCCAGGGATTGCATACAACCACCAACGGCATCGTCCGGCACTTCGAGATAAACGGTTTCAAAAGGTTCATGAGATCTTCCGTCAATTTCCTTTTTGATCACGGTGGGCCTACTCACGAGGACCTCAAATCCCTCACGCCTCATTTCTTCCACAACCACGGCCACTTGCATGGCACCCCGGGCATTGACCTTAAATTCAGTAGATTCACCTGTTTCTTCAAACTTGATGGAGATATTGGTGCGGGCCTCCCGAATTAACCGGTCCCGAATTTCCCGTGAAGTGACCCTGTCTCCTTCCCGCCCAGCCATTGGGCCGTCGTTCACAGAGAAAGTCATCATAACTGTGGGGGGATCAATTTCAAGAAAAGGTAAGGTTTCAGAATCTTCCTTGCTGGCAAGGGTTTCTCCGATATCTAATTCCTCAAAGCCTGCAATGCCCACAATATTACCGGCTATCCCCTCGGCTGCATCATTGGTGGCCAAGGCAGAATATTCAAAAACTTTGGACACTTTCCCCCGAATTGGCTTGGCGTCATCCTGTAAACGCCAAATTGGGTCCCCAATCTTAACCCGACCAGAAAGCACCTTACCTATCCCGATTCGGCCGACATAATCAGACCAGTCAACATTTGAAACCAGCATGCGGAATTCATCGGACTCTTCGACTCTCGGTGCCGGAACAGATTTAACAATGGCCTCAAACAAAGGCTCCATATCCGTTCCCTGATCCTCCAAATTCGTTCGAGCAAAGCCCTCCTTGGCACTGCCGTACAAAAAGGGGGCATCAAATTGCTCTTCCTTGGCCTCTAACTCCAAAAACAACTCAAGCACCCCGTCCTGCATTTCTTCGGGTCTGGCATTGGGTCGATCAATTTTATTTACAAAAACAACAGGATTTAAACCCGCAGCCAATGCCTTTTGTAAAACAAACCGGGTTTGAGCTTGAGGGCCTTCATAAGCATCAACAACGAGCATGACACCATCAACCATCTTCATCACCCGTTCCACTTCCCCCCCAAAATCAGCATGACCTGGAGTATCGACAATATTAATCAGGTAATCCCCCCAGCGAACCGATGTATTTTTTGCCTTAATGGTGATACCTCTCTCTTTTTCTTGAGCCATAGAGTCCATGGCCCGTTCATCAAGAACTTGGTTTTCCCGGAAAGAACCAGACTGCCGAAGCAATTGGTCCACAAGCGTGGTCTTGCCATGATCGACATGTGCGATAATGGCTAAGTTTCGGATACGGTCAGGTGTGAGCTCATTCATTGGATAAAAAACCCCCTAACCTATCGACTCTCCCCAATTCTTACAAGTCTTGCTTTCCAATTCTTTTTCCCTACAAGCATAGCTTATCAAAGAGTAGAAAGTTAACCACTAGGAGGATCTCTTTATTTTGCAAAAAAGCTTCACAGGAAAAGTCAAAGTGAGCACCATGGATTGGAAAATAAAATGGTCATCCCGGAGTAAAACACATAGGGTAGCCTAAGCATAATGACTCTTGCGAGCCCCCGTCTTCTGCAATTTCATCTTTAAATCCAAATACTTTTACGAAACCCCTAGACTGAAAAATGAAAAAACACCCCTTTCTTGAAACCAAATCCCTTCCAGACTGGTCCTTACTTACCCCTGACCGAGTACGGGAGGATCTGAATATCGCCCTTGAAACAGCTGAAAGTAATCTACAAGGCATCCGTAATCTTCCCCCGGAGGACACTTCTTTTGAAAACACGGTCAAAGCCCTAGAAAAATCCACCTTGGAACTAAATCAGGCATGGGGACTGGTCGTGCATTTGGACAGTGTATGCAACTCCCCTGAATTACGGGAAGCTCACAACGCAATGCTACCAGCCATTACTGCCTTCCAAGCCAAAATATCTTTGGACCCAGATCTCTGGCATGCCGTTAAAAGCTATGCCAAAAAATCGCAACATGAAGACCTTGCCGCTGTTGACCGCAGGCTACTTGACGAAATTGTCAAAGACTTTGAAGAGTCTGGGGCCAACTTACCTGAAGACAAAAGAAAAAGACTAGAGGGAATTTCCAGCGAACTTGCCAAAGCAACCCAGACCTTTTCTGAACATGTCTTGGATGCCACGAACGCCTGGACGATTACTGCCACCGAAGAAAGCGAGCTTCTTGGCTTGCCTGAAAATGCAAAGTCGGCGGCAAGGCAGGCAGCTCTTGAAAAACTTGGGGAAGAAAAAGGTGCGAATGCATGGGTTTTCACCTTGCATGCCCCTTCGATGTTACCCGTCCTCCAATATGCAGACAACGAAGAGCTAAGAAAAGAAGTGTGGTCAGCAAGCGACAGCCTTTGCGTCAAAAAACCCTACGAGAATGAGCCTCTCATTCGTGAGATCCTGAAACTGCGTCAGGAGAGGGCTGAGATTTTAGGTAAGCCTGACTTCGCAGATGTGGCACTTGCACGCCGGATGGCAAAAACAGGAGCCGAGGCCAATGCTTTTGTAGATGAAATCTTAACAAAAGCCCTCCCCTCTTCGCTGGCTGAAAACCAGGAACTTGAGGCGTACAAAGCAGAAAAAACCGGCAAACCGCTTGACCTACTCCAACCTTGGGAAGTGGGCTACTGGAGTGAAAAACTAAAAAAAGAACGCTACGATTTTGATGAGGAGGATTTGCGACCCTATTTCCCCATACAATCTGTTCTGTCCGGCATGTTTACCCTGGCATCCAAAATCTTTGGACTTCAAATCAAAGAACGAGCCACCTGTTATCAAGATAAAATCAAGCAAATTGAAGGCGAAGATGGTGAACCTGTTTCGGTCTGGCACCCAGATGTGCGCTTTTATGATCTCTTTGATTTGGAGGAAAACAAACTACTTGGGTCTTTCTATGCCGACTGGCACCCCCGCTCCAGTAAGCGAGGTGGAGCATGGATGAACTTCTTGCGCACGGCCGAAAAGGATGGTGAAACTCATCTGGGATTAATTTGTGGTAACCTAACCGCCCCGACCCCAGAAAGTCCCGCCTTACTCACCCACTACGAAGTACAGACTGTATTTCATGAATTTGGACATTTACTTCATCACTTATGTGGCAAAGTAAAACACCCCAGTTTAAACGGAGTAAATGTGGCCTGGGATTTCGTGGAACTCCCTTCTCAAATCATGGAAAACTGGTGCTGGCAAAGAGAGAGTCTCGATCTTTTCGCTCGCCACTATGAGACGGGAGAAACCATCCCGACCGAGCTCTTTGATAAAATGATCCGGGCCCGAAATTTCTTTGAAGGAAATACAACCATTAGACAAATGGCCTTTTCCAAACTTGACCTTTTTCTCCATCGAGAGTGGGCCAAGTCACTGAGCGGAGGATTAGAAGAAGCCTTACAAAATGAACTCGGCAAATTTTTACCCAAAAGAAAATCAACGCCCCGTACGATTGCCCTGCGCTTCAGTCACCTATTCAGCAGCCCTATTGGCTATGCTGCTGCCTATTATTCCTACAAATGGGCGGAGGTACTGGATGCCGACGCATTTACCCGCTTCCAGTCCGAAGGTGTCATGAATCCCTCAACGGGGCGGGATTTTCGGGATAAAATTTTAAGCAAGGGTAACGCCGAGCCTCCGGAAAAGTTGTACAGAGACTTTATGGGCCGTGATCCGCAAGTTGACGCCTTGCTCAGCCGATCGGGCTTAGCATAAGCTAAATTTACTAACTTTCTTAGCCATAGCCTACCATGTCTACCAAACCTCAAGTGCTTGCATGGATTACCTGTGACTCCGTCTACGTGGACCCGGCAACTGGCAAGCATACCCTCCTTGGCATTTTTTCAAACCTGAGAGCAAAAGAATTTCCAGTGGTTCACCCGAGAATGATCTGGTTTTTATCCTTTTCCGATTTGACCAAGGGCAAGCATCACCTCCAGATCTCCATTGGTATTCCCATGTCCGAGGAGGATCCCAGAAAAATCATTGAAAAAGATTTTGAATCGCCTGGGCCGCAACATCGAATTAATCTGATCAATGATATTCAAAGGTTGAAGTTTAAAGAACCCGGTAATTACTCCATTTTGATTGAAATTGATGACCAAGTTGTTCTAGCCAGCACCTTTCCGATAACCCTGCACTCTTAAAATTACAATGTACAAGTTTCTTCCCTTGTACCTAGATTTTATAACCCTGGGTTTTAGACCTAGCGGAAATGGCTACCTTTATCAATTAAGCCAAGATTGCAGACTTTCCCGATGCAACTTGAAAATATCTACATTTATCGATAAACCCATACCATGACTGATCAAATAGCATCTGACTGCCCCGACTCCGCTCCTCTCTTAGTGGTTGGATCGGTTGCCTTCGACAACGTGATCACCCCCTACGGTGAAAAAGAGCATATCTTAGGCGGTGCAGCCTCATACTGTTCCCTTGCCGCCAGCTATTACACCCAGGTTAGGATGGTCGGTGTAATTGGCAATGACTTTGGGGAGGAACACCTTAATCGGCTCCGGTCCCGAGGAATTGACCTGGAAGGCGTACAAAAAGATGAAAGTGGACCCACCTTTTTCTGGAAAGGCAGGTATCATGAAAACTTCAACCGTCGTGACACTTTAGACATCCAGCTTAATGTGTTTGAAAAATTTCGACCGGACCTTCCAGAATCCTACAAGGATTCCAATTTTGTTTTACTAGGAAACATTCATCCTGCCCTTCAGATGCATGTGCTTGACCAACTCCAAGGCTCACCTTTTGTCCTGGCAGACACCATAGATTTATGGATTGAGATCGAAAGAAAAGCCCTACTGGAGCTCATAAAAAAAATAAACCTTTTCGTTATTAATGATACCGAGGCTGAAGAACTGACAGAAGAAAAAAACATTATTTTGGCTGGGAAAAAACTGAGGGAAATGGGACCGGAAACTGTCATCATCAAAAAAGGGGAACATGGGGCTATTCTCTTTCATGAAGATGGAATGTTCGCATTACCCGCCTATCCTGTCACCGAACTCCGTGACCCCACCGGTGCCGGGGATTCTTTTGCCGGTGCCCTTATCGGTCGACTTGCTTCCCGTAACCGTACTGATTTTGACGCAATCAAGGAAGCCATGATTTACGCCACTTGCACCGCAAGCCTAACGGTTGAGGCTTTTGGTTGTGACCGGCTTGAATCCGCAGGCGTAAAGGCAATTCAGGAAAGATCTGATACTTTGCTCAGACTAATTTCGGTTAATTAGCTCCACAACCTTTAGCGCTTTCCTGGAGTAAGTAATCAGGGTAAGACACGCAAAAGATTATCTTTCTTTTACCCCTACATGCAGCGCGACAATCGAAAAAGTGAGGGCCTTACACTGGACTTGAGAAAAACCTGCCTCTTCCAACTCCCTACTCAAGCCAGATCGGCCCGGGAAATCAGAAATACTTGAGCCAAGGTAAAGGTAAGCATCACGGTCTCCCGTTACCCACCTTGCCAACCAAGGCAAGATACCTTTCAGGTAGAAATAGTAAAGCGGGCGAAACCAAAAGTAGGGTTGACTGAACTCTAAAACAATCATGCGTCCTCCCGGTTTCAATACCCGAAGCATTTCGGAAAGACCTCGTTTACGGTTCTCAAGATTACGCAAGCCAAAGGCAATGGTTATGAGATCAAATGACTCATCTGCAAACTCCAAGTCTAGGCAATCTCCGACTAAAAATTGGTTGTCATCCGGAGACAATCCCTGCTTACCCCTTTTTCCCCGAGCCTGTTCAAGCATCGGTTCACAAAAATCAACGCCGGTTATATGAACATCTTTGGGAAGGCCATGGCGCAATGCAAAAGCGACATCGCCACTTCCAGTGGCAAGGTCTAGTATATCCTGATGGCTTCCCTTGCGAGCAAGTTCAACTAGATTTTTTCGCCACAGAAAATCAATCCCACCGGATAACAAATGATTGGCTAAATCATAGTGCGGTGCAACACTGGTAAAGGTTGCCTGAACCGCAGTGGGGTCAGGACTACTCACTCCGTTTTTTCTTTATTCCCAAAGCTTTCCACAACCCACTGGGAAAGTTCTTTATCAGGGTCATCGATTACTTTTTTATCAATCACGAATTCTTTTTTCCCCGTTCTTTGCGAAATGATGCCTAACCCGTGTTCAAAATCCGCAAATTTCTTTTCACAAATTGCATGAACAGAACGGTTACTTACCATCGCTTCCTTGACCACTGCAACTTTAGCGGGTTTCCGAAATTTCAGGTCATAACCGTATTCTCTTCTAAATGATGAGATAAAACGATCGACATCCTCAAGCATGGACTCGTCTAAGTGTTCACGGTTATCATCCAACAATCTCTTCAGGCTGGTCTGTGGGTCTTCAATGAGCTCACCATCTACAGTGAAAGAACGGATGGGGGTGGAAGGCAGTTCAAATTTGAAATCTCGAAAGGTTTTTTCAAGGACTGTCACGAGACCCCTGGCACCTGTTTTTTCATTTGCCGCCAATTCGGCAATTTTCTCAATTGCGTCCGAGGAGATTTCAAACTTTATGTCGTAGCCCCCAAAATCATCATGATATTGTTCCAACACATTTCCTTCGGAAGATCGCAGGATTTCTGCTAAATCAGAACTGGTAAGTTCGTCGCAGGAAACCCGAACAGGAAGCCTTCCCACAAATTCCGGTTCAAACCCATAATTTATAAAATCCCGGGTTTCAGCATTTGAAAGGAAACTGGCAACAGGTCGCTGGGAGAGGTCTCCCTCTTCTGAAGAACCAAATCCTATGCGATTAAGATCCATTCGCTTTTTTACATCTTCCGCAAGTTGATCAAAGGCACCGCTTACAATGAAAAGTATATTTTTGGTGGAAATACTGCTTTTTCTAGCTTTGCCCCCTTTTTGCATTTCCATGAATGCTTTCATCTGCCCCATCATGTCCTGAGGGGATTGCAGGTTTACCTCAGTTTCCTCCATCAGTTTAAGCAAATTAATTTGTACTCCACGCCCAGAGACATCACGCCCGGAACGCGAAGCTTCCGATGCGATTTTATCAATTTCGTCAATGTAGATGATACCGTATTGGGCAAGTTCCACATCCCCATCTGCCGCTTTCACCAGATCTCGGACTAAGTCGTCCACATCATAACCAACATAACCAGTTTCGGAAAACTTGGTGGCGTCTGCCTTAACGAATGGAACCCCGATTAATTTCGCGACATTTCGCATCAAAAAGGTCTTGCCTACCCCCGTTGGTCCAAGGAGTAAAACATTGGGTTTCACATACTCGGCCTGATCCGTCTTGGCATCTGCAAGACAGCGGCGAACATGATTGTAATGATCGCAAACGGCTACAGAAAGTACTCTTTTAGCTTGTTCTTGCTTGATTACGAAACGATCTAAATAATCCCGAATTTCTTTGGGTCTACGATCAAACTCCCGAATGGAATCCAATTTTTCATCCCGCGAGAGGTCTTCCTCCTGTGGTTTTTGAGGATCCCCTCCGCCTTTACCTCCATCGTCTGGATCTTTTGCCTGATCTTTCATTGACTGCATGAAGGGCGCAAATGCAACCTGTACATTCTTGTTATTCATCAAGTCATGAAGTTGTTTTTGTATTTCTTCGAGTGGGTTATCGTCTTCTTTTTTAGGCATAATGAAATAATTTAAAATTGACAGGTAGTTGATGTATGGGAATTTATGAAATTGTTACTATCCTAATCTTAAGACAACGAGCTTTCAAACAGTTTCCCCAAAATGTCCAAAAATTTGACCAAAAGAGAAATCGTTCAGACAATTTACGAATCCGCAAACTTTAATCACAAAGATGTCACGCACATCGTGCAGCAAACCCTTGAATGCATTCAGGAGGGTTTGATAAGCGGCAAAAATGTTGAACTTCGAAATTTCGGTGTCTTCGAACTTCAAGTTCGCAAACAACGTGTTGGTCGCAACCCCAATCGGCCAGAAACCGATGTGGTGATTCCGCGGCGGGCAGTGGTCAAATTCAAGGCTGGCAAAGAAATGAAGGCTGGGCTAAATAAAATTGACCTCGATCAGATTTAATCCTTCTTCGCCAAATGTTTGATACGCTTCCCGGTTTTCGGGATTTCCCCCCAGAGGCATGTGCTCGCCGTAATCACCTGTTTCGTGTTTTCCGCACTGTCGCATGTGCCTTTGACTTCAGAGAGTATGATGCTCCCATCTTAGAGCCATTAGACCTCTATGTCGAAAAATCCGGAGCTGAAATAGTAGGGCAACTTTTTCATTTTGAAGACAAAGGGGAAAGACAGGTCGCTTTGCGTCCCGAATTGACCCCTACGCTGGCAAGAATGGTTTCTGCCCGGGCGAATGCTTTACCCAAGCCGATCAAATGGTTTAATGTAGGAGAACACTTCCGTTATGAAAGACCCCAAAAAGGAAGAGGCCGTTCTTTTTATCAATTTAATGCTGACTTACTCGGAGAATCCTCTGTCGCGGCGGATGCTGAATTAATCGCCTTACTTGTGGCAATTTTTGAAACTCTCGGTTTAGGAGCTCAGGATTTCAAAGTTCGATTAAGTGACCGCAATACCTGGATATTTTTGCTGGATGATCTTGGTGTACCGAAAGAAGTCAGACCGGTTGTTCTCAATGCCATAGACAAAAGTGAAAGACGTAAACCTGACCAAACAATTGAATCCCTTGAGGAAGTCATGCCGGGTAGAGGTGACTTCTTATGGAAGGAAATTCAGGAAATAAAGAAAATTGATTCCCTTGAGAAACTCATTGAAAGACTTCAGTCCTGCACCCTTTCTGCAGATAATATTATTGAAGACTGGCAAAGCGTAATCCGTCTTCTTGATGCTCATGGTGCAAACTCCTATATCAGTATCGATCTTTCCATTGTTCGAGGCTTGGCCTACTACACCGGCTTTGTTTATGAAGCCTTTGAGGCTTCTGGAAAGGGCCGGGCTCTTGCCGGAGGTGGTCGCTATGATCATTTATTGAAAAAACTTTCTGGGAATGTGGATATGCCAGCTTGCGGCTTTGCCATCGGGGACATGACCTTGAGTGATTGCTTAGAATCCAAAGGTTTACTGCCTCAATATGTCATGTCTCCCGATCTCTACCTAATTGCCGGCAAAGATCAACAAAGTCAGGGTATATCCCTTGTTTCTACAGCCCGCAAGGGAGGGTTTTCTACCGCATATTCCCTCAAGGCTTCCGCTTTTGGAAAACAATTTAAAGATGCAGGAAAATCCGGTGCCCGCTATGCCCTTATTCTCGGAAGTGAAGAAGTTGAGCAGCGGCATGTTAAAATTAAAGATCTCCGCAATGCGACTGAGATAACTATCCCCCAAAATTCACTACTTGCAAAGCTTGAGGGATTTGATGCTGAAGGCGGAATTCACTCTGCTTAAAGATCATTCTTATTATTTTTTATGCAAGATGCTCCTGACTATCATAAAGAACAGCTGAATAAAATTCAGCTTGGTAAAAAGAGAATGAGGCGTAGGTCATGGATTGTAAACATGCTCAAATTTTCCTTACCTCCCATTCTTTTAGGAGCTTATTCCCACTATGAGTCGAAATGGATAGAACTCACAAAAACACTTATCCGACTGCCATTCCTTCCAAGTGGAAAGAAAATCAAAATTCTGCATCTCTCAGACCTGCATCTATCTGATTTGGTCTCGATAAACTATATTGAGCATGCTATTTCTTTGGGTCTTAAAGAAAGCCCACATGCCTGCATGATCACTGGTGACTTTATTACTAACCGCCCAAGTGATCATCAAATAAATGCCCTAACTAAGTGCTTGTCTAACTGTTCAAAAAAAGTTCAGACATTTGCATCATTGGGAAATCATGACGGAGGGGCTTGGTCTGCCACCCGCAATGGGTTCTCTTCCCCGGATAAGATTATCAATGCTCTCAAATCTGCAAAGGTTCGAATCCTTCAAAACAAAAGAGAGAGTACTTATCTCAATGGCCTTCCGGTTACTGTGACCGGTCTCGGAGATATGTGGAGCAAAGAGTGCATTCCTCAAAAATGTATGGCACGCATAAAACCAAACCAAGCAAAACGACCACACCTCAATATTCTACTCTCCCATAACCCTGACTCAAAACATCTTGTAGATGAATTTGACTGGTCACTTATGTTGAGTGGGCACACCCATGGTGGACAATTTAGAGTTCCTTTTTCTAACTACGCTCCCTTTGCCCCAGTCGGGG
>ERZ807291.4150-NODE-4150-length-19550-cov-7.086073_pt1 | contig 19550 bp, 18 predicted proteins | sample MGYA00521257_ERZ807291 | MGnify/ENA primary metagenome ERZ807291 (study PRJEB31413, sample SAMN03169783) | marine metagenome | biome: Marine; feature: Water; material: Subsurface seawater | place: North Sea | collected 2011-04-28 | depth 1 m m ... | reverse complement strand
TTAGGACAATAAGTTTATTCAGTCGGCACAAAAGAGGTAGCCTTCACCCCCCTATTTTAAGGTGTCGACAAAGCGCAGCCATGTCCGCCCTAATGCCTACCTACCAGCGACATCCGCGGCCTAGTTCTCATGATCGGTATTGAAGTCGCTAGTGCATCCACTGCTATTGCCACCACTGCACTGGAGATCGGTGCCATCAACAACGTCACTGCGGGCCGACCTGCAAACCTGATTTGAAGTAGAGGAGAGATACTAGCGGGCGCCGAGTGGCCCGCTTAGGCGACGGCAAAAACTGTGCCTGAATAACTGAATGGAATTTCTGGCACAATAGCTAGCCCGCCACCCGCAGCAACTTTCCCAGTTTGCGCGTAATATTATCAGTTTTCATAATACCTGAAGCAGTAGCAAGTACTTGCACTCAATTTAGCGAACAGTTTGTCCCCAGCAATCCCCCCTAAAGACTCGCTTGCATTACCGCCAAAAGCCGCCTATCTTGGGGTTAGAGGGATCACGCAACCCAATATATGGGGTTGCGCGGTCGCCTACTCCGAATTAAGTGACACTGACTTTAGGTCAGTTCGCGGCAACGCACGAGGGCGCATACACCATGCAGACAGGCACCGACACCAGCACTCCAGTAGCATCAGCGGCACCAACCACCACGCAAGGCACCGGCAACGCGACCCGTTTAGCGGCGACCGCGCCGGGGCAGTTGCGGGTCATCAAGCGCAACGGCACGGTAGTCCCCTTTGAAGACAGCAACATATCGGTCGCCATTACTAAGGCCTTTCTCGCCGTCGAAGGAGGCACTGCAGCGGCGAGCAGTCGCATTCATGAGACCGTAGCTAAGCTCACCGAGCAGGTTATCGCTACTTTCGAGCGTCGAATGCCCTCAGGGGGCACTATCCACATTGAGGATATTCAGGACCAAGTAGAACTCGCCTTGATGCGAGCCGGCGAACATAAAATAGCTCGAGACTACGTGATTTATCGAGAGGGGCGCGCCCAGGAACGACGGGCTAAGGAGACGCTCTCACCCGAGGCGCAAGCCGCCGCTAACGGGATCAACGTGATCCAAGCAGACGGCTCGCTTAAACCCCTCGATATAGAGCGTATTCGCACCATTGTGGCAGAAGCCTGCGCCGACTTAGAGGACGTCAGCGAAGCCGTCATTATTGACGAAGCCCTGCGTAATTTATACGACGGCGTCTCCGTCGATGAAGTCAGTACCTCACTGGTCATCACCGCTCGCACACTCATCGAGCAAGACCCAAATTACAGCTACGTTGCCGCTCGTCTTCTTCTCGATAACCTACGCGCCGAGGCACTTTCCTTCCTCAGTTTGGCTGACAGTGCCACGCAAAGTGATATGACGAATCAGTACAGCGAGGCACTCACAGCCTATATCCATCAGGGAGTTAAACTCGAACTACTCTCTTCAGAGCTTCTCGACTTTGACTTGGAACGGTTGGGTCAAGCACTGCTTCCCGAGCGCGATTTACAGTTTGGGTACCTCGGTCTACAGACTTTGTATGACCGTTATTTCATTCATTCCAACGACATCCGTATCGAACTCCCTCAGGTGTTTTTTATGCGGGTCGCCATGGGCCTGTCGCTGCGCGAAGATGATCGTAATGCCCGGGCCATCGAGTTTTATGAGCTGTTGTCGTCCTTTGATTACATGAGCTCCACACCGACCCTGTTTAATGCCGGCACCTTGCGCTCACAACTGTCCTCTTGTTACCTAACAACAGTACCCGATGACCTCTTTGGGATTTATGGCGCCATTCAAGACAACGCTATGTTGTCGAAGTTCGCTGGCGGCTTAGGCAATGATTGGACTCCCGTGCGGGCGCTGGGCGCTTATATCAAAGGCACGAATGGCAAAAGCCAGGGTATCGTGCCATTCCTTAAGGTGGTTAACGACACGGCTGTCGCTGTCAATCAAGGGGGCAAACGCAAAGGTGCGGTGTGCGCTTACCTAGAAACCTGGCACCTTGATATTGAGGAGTTCGTGGAGCTGCGCAAAAATACCGGCGATGATCGTCGTCGGACCCACGATATGAACACCGCCAATTGGGTCCCCGATCTATTCATGAAGCGCGTTTTCGAAGACGGCGATTGGACGCTGTTCTCTCCCAATGACGTGCCCGACCTGCATGATCTTTACGGGGCGGCATTTGAAGCCCGTTACAACGAATATGAAGCGCGTGCAGCGCGTGGCGAATTGAAGCCAAGCAAAACCCTTAAGGCCCAAGGATTGTGGCGGAAGATGCTGGGCATGATTTTTGAGACCGGACATCCCTGGGTGACCTTCAAGGACCCCTGCAATCTGCGTTCACCTCAGCAGCATGCCGGCGTTGTGCACTCATCAAATCTATGTACAGAAATCACGCTCAATACCAGTGCTGACGAAATCGCCGTCTGTAATTTGGGCTCGGTAAACCTGCCGCAACATATTGAAAATGGCGTCCTCAATCAGGACAAACTGCGTAAAACAGTACGCACAGCTATTCGCATGCTGGATAACGTCATCGATATCAATTACTACTCAGTACCCCAGGCAGAAAAGTCTAACCTTCGGCATCGGCCTATTGGCCTGGGTGTCATGGGCTTTCAGGATGCACTGTATAAGATTGATGTTCCTTACGCCTCTGATGACGCCGTAGCGTTTGCCGATCAATCGATGGAGGCCATTAGCTACTACGCCATTGAATCATCGAGCGAGCTCGCTGTTGAACGCGGTTCATATAGCAGCTACGAGGGCTCGCTGTGGAGCCAGGGAATCTTCCCCTTAGATTCGTTGGATATTCTGATTGAACAGCGCGGTGCCGACTACATTGATGTCAATAAAGAGCAAACCATGGACTGGGCAGCCTTGAAAGCAAAAGTCGCCAGCCAAGGTATGCGCAATTCAAACTGCATGGCTATTGCACCGACGGCGACTATTGCCAATATTACCGGTGTTTCCCAATCCATAGAGCCCACCTACCAGAACCTGTATGTCAAATCGAACCTGTCGGGGGAATTCACTGTTGTGAACCCTTACTTGGTTCGCGACCTTAAGGCGAGGGGCTTGTGGGATAAGGTGATGGTCAACGATCTCAAGTACTACGATGGATCGGTGCAGAGTATTGACCGCATGCCCGAGGACTTGAAGGCAAAATACAGTAATGCTTTTGAGGTGGAGCCACGGTGGTTAGTCGACAGCGCCAGCCGTCGTCAAAAATGGATCGATCAGGCTCAATCATTAAACCTTTATATTAACAACGCGAGCGGTAAGAAACTCGATGTCACATACCGTATGGCCTGGTACAAAGGTCTGAAAACCACTTATTACTTACGCTCACTGGCTGCCACTGGTACAGAAAAATCAACGGTAGAGAGTGGCACATTAAACGCTGTGTCATCAGGAGTCACAACTGCCCAGCCGGCACCAGTGCCGCAGGCGTGCTCCCTCGACGATCCAGACTGTGAAGCCTGTCAGTAAACGTCAACACCAACGAATAAAGAGGAATTATCATGCTTAACTGGGATGATTATCATACCGACGAAGCCATACAACCTAGGTCGACTGCAGCCAAACCCGCTCCAGAGATAGTTGAGCAGGCTATAGAGGCAGCAGCTCAAGAACACCGCTCAGCAAGCGACCCCGTGGCCGCCGAAGCGCTAGCGCTGAACGTTGAAAAAGCCGCTGAAGCGTTAGCCACGTTGGATGTAGCGCCAGGCCTTGAAGAGCTTAAGATGGGTGCATCCAGAATTTCGGTCGACGAGAAAGCGATGATTAATTGCCGCGCTGACCTCAATCAGCTGGTGCCCTTCAAATATGACTGGGCATGGCAGAAGTATATTGACGGCTGCGCCAATCACTGGATGCCTCAGGAAATCAATATGACCGCTGATGTCGCCACCTGGAAGAGTGATGGTGGCTTAACGGATGATGAACGCCGAATCATTATGCGTTCGCTGGGCTACTTCTCCACCGCTGATTCACTGGTGGCCAATAACCTAGTGCTCGGCATCTATCGACTCATTACCAATCCAGAATGCCGGCAGTACTTGCTTCGTCAAGCCTTCGAAGAGGCTATTCATACCCATGCCTACCAGTACTGCATTGAGTCGCTAGGCATGGATGAGGGTGAGGTATTTAACATGTACCGAGAGGTGCCCTCAGTCGCCAAGAAAGCAGCTTGGAGTTTAGGGAAAACACAAAGCCTGTCTGACCCCAATTTCACCACGGGAACGACCGAAGACGATCAGCAACTTCTGCGTAATCTGATTGGCTTTTATTGTGTCACCGAGGGCATTTTCTTTTACTGCGGCTTCACACAGATTTTATCCATGGGACGCCGTAACAAAATGACAGGCGTCGCTGAACAGTTCCAATATATTTTGCGCGATGAATCTATGCATTTGAATTTTGGTATCGACGTCATCAATCAAATCAAACTAGAAAACCCACAGTTGTGGAGCAGTGAATTCCAAGAAGAAGCTATCCAAATGATTCTCGAGGGTACCCAACTCGAAATAGAGTACGCTCGCGATACTATGCCGCGCGGCGTGTTGGGCATGAATGCGGCTATGATGGAAGAATATTTGCAGTTCATCTGTAATCGTCGCTTGAATCAACTGGGTTTAGCTGAGCAATTTCCCGGTGTGCAAAACCCCTTCCCCTGGATGTCTGAGATTATGGATTTACGCAAGGAGAAAAACTTTTTTGAAACCCGCGTCATCGAGTACCAAACAGGGGGTGCGTTGAGCTGGGATTAATGAGAAAAACCGCGAGTCCACGCTAACAAAAACCGCCCACAGGGCGGTTTTTTTATAAGCTCTTTGGCTTGGTGATCAGCCCCATAGCTAATTACCCAACTCAAAAGTATAGCGTGGCAGCGAGTCGAGAATGGCTCGACCGTAGCGCTTAGTTTGCAACCGGCGATCAAGCAGCGTAATGCGACCCGCATCCGCCTCTGAACGAAGCAACCGACCACTCGCCTGCACTAGCTTCAAGGCCGCATCAGGAACGCTAATCTCCATGAATGCATTACGTCCTAAGCTCTCTAACAGCTCAGCATGGGCCGCTTCCCGAGGGCTATCCGGTACCGAAAACGGCAGCTTGGCAATGACCACATGGTCGCAGTAGGCGCCGGGCAAATCCACGCCCTCGGCAAAACTCGCCAATCCAAAGATAGCGCTAGCGCGACCCGCATCAATATTAGCTCTGTGGCGCTCGAGCAAGGCACTCTTACTCATCGTGTTCTGCACTAAGCATTCATGGGGTAAGACGCCCACTAAACCCTCGCAGACCGCTTCCATTTGGCGCCGAGAGCTAAATAGCACAAGAATCCCCTGCTGGCCGCTGACTAGCTCAGGCAAGCGCTCGATAATTTCCAAGGTGTGCGCTTCACTGTCGCCAGGCTCAGCCTGTAAAGTGGGAATGGCAAACACGGCGCGCGATGGGTCAAAAGGGCTCTCAACTCGCTTGTACCGGGCCTCTTTGGGCAGTCCGGTCATCGCTTGAAGACGATCAAAGGTGCCCAATGATGACAGTGTTGCCGAGGTAACCACCACCCCCGCCGCCCGGCTCCAAATATGCTCGCGCAGTAAATCACGCGCCAATACCGGACTGGCAAAAAACTCTACACCGCTACCGGAAGGACTGCCGCGCATCCATCGGGCCCAAGGCTCCTCGGTGTTTGGGGCATCAGCTCCGCTGTAGCTTTCCCACAAGGCTAGCTGCGTGTCCGCTCGAGTGAGCATACTCTTGGCATTCAGTAGCCACGCTTCAACCTCATCACGCTGATCAAGCTCAAGCTCCTCTCGACAGCTATCGAGACTCGCTTCGAAACGACGCACCAAGTCGATGTGTTTTTGCCACGCCACCGCCAGATCGTGGGCGGCGGTACGCAGCTCACTCGGCACGACACCATATTCAAAGCGCGTCTCATTGCTCTCTACAGCCAGCTGTAGCAAGTACTCTTCGGCCCATAACCCTACGTCCAACGTGATCTGTTCTAGGTCGGTGAGTGAGGTTTCCAGTAGCTCAAGCAGGCTTTGCTGAGAGAGCTTATCGTCTATGGCTTCGCGCTGATCACTCAGCCACTGGGCCGTTTCTCGCAACGCCTGTCGGGTGCCATTACTCCTAACCATCAAGGTAAACTGATCGAGACATTTGTCCGCCAGCTGATGCCCCTCATCAAAAATAAAAATGCAGTCCTCGGGAGCCGGTAGAATCACCCCACCGCCTAACTTCAAGTCTGCTAACACTAAATTGTGGTTAGCCACGACCACATCGGCCTCTTGAAGCCCGTCTCTCGCTTTAAAAAAGCTGCACTGATTGACAAAGGTACAACGGCGTCCACCGCACTGGGCGTGATCGCTAGTGACTGCCATGCGCATGGGTGTATCGAGCGCGGCGGGCCAGCTATCCAAATCTCCATCCCAGCTATTATTGGCGAGTGCCCCAAGCATGGATTCCATCATGGGCCCTAGCTGCTCAACCGCTAACTCGGCGAGTTCATCAGGATACAGCGGTATTAGTGCGGGTGCCGCACTCCCCGCAAGATGATTATCGAGCTTGTGTAAACACACATACCGGCCACGACCCTTTGCCAGCTGAACGCTGAAACTGAGGCCACTGTGAGCCAAAATATCGGGCAAATCTCGATAAATAAGTTGCTCCTGAAGGGCTACAGTCGCGCTGGCAATGACCAGGGTCTTGTCTCTAGCCCGGGCAATAGGTAATGCCGCCACCGTGTAGGCTATGGTCTTTCCCGTGCCCGTCCCAGCCTCTACGACAGCAATAGCTTCGAGGGCATCGGCATCACCGAGCGCATTAGCCACCTCAGCAATCATCTGCCGCTGACCCCAGCGTGGACTCAATTCTCGATTATCAATCAAGGCTTGATAGGCGTTCTTTATCTCAGTTTTTAGCTTATCGCTCAGCACGGTGACGGCCCTCGAGCGCCTGACAGCGTGCCGCCTCAAGCGGATTTGCGTACATGGCTAACGCAAGAGCCTGATGAGATGGGGGCAGTGCGTCGATCCGAGCGTCAAATGCTGTGCGCGAAATAGTCCCTTTATGGATAGTGATGGGCGGCTGTTCGGTGGTATTTTTCAACCGCTGCCAAGCCCACAAGTTAGAGTCAAACAATCGATAACCTTGAATAACATGGGTATCAATTGCCGTCACCACTTGCGAGATCTCAAGATGCGATGCGCTCAACGGGCTACCAAATTGCAGGTGCACCCTACCTTTCTGGCCAGCGATTCCGAGACCGATAGAGTGAACATCCTCATGCTCAGCTTTGGTATAGCTGGCGCCTGCCGCCAACTCAGCGGCCTTGACTCCATCGCAGGGATCTAGCTCATAAGAAATCGCTACCGGGACTATTTTTAACGCCGCAAGCGCTTCGGCCTGTGACTCCTGCTGGCGATCGCAGCTAAGACTCAGCATTTTAATGACCGCAGGTTCCGTAGCATCACCACCATCTTTCGCACGTCCCTCGCGCTGCGCAATCCACACCGGTCCGTGATTATTCGTAATCGTAAAACGAATAAATTTCGCTAATTGTCGAGAGGCGGCTAACAATTCTCTCGGTCCTCTAAGATTTCTTTTGACGATAAAGCTCTTATTTAGCCGCATAAGATCGGCTACCCAACGCTCCTGTAATAGGTTGTCGCCAATAGCGACTGCACAGGTCCGATGGCCAGCACGGAAAAGCGCATGGTTGGTGAACGCCGGGTCCATGGCGATATCTCGGTGGTTACTCACGAATAGATACGATTCTGAGGGCGACAACGCCTCGAGCCCCGCCGCCGAAAAATCGGCCGTTGCCGCTATTTGTCGTTGCAGTAGCGGTGCCACCAACTGTTGAAATTGCGCCACGGTTTGCACGCCGCGTAACTTCCATGCCACCCATTGCTTCAGCAGCCAACGAGCAAGTGCGGGCGATAATGTCTTGACCCGTGGCAAACGCAAGGCGGCCAAATTATCAGCCAGGCTACTATCGACTTTTAACCGCGCGAGTACCCCACACACTTCGCCATCGTTGTAAGGGCGAATATCACTAAATTCCTCATCAATCATCGATGTCATTGGCACTTTTCTCTGAACGAATAAATAGTCGCCTACCTTACAGTAACCAACGCTAGCCTACCGATTAGCCGGGTACGGCTGTGCTTGTCTCCTGAGAAGCCCATGATACGTGGAGGCCATTTTCTACCCTTCTACCCCTGTTGGCTATTTCAATGGCCGATTTAACCCCGATAAAGCTGGCCAAACCATTGCTTTAGCTCCGGCGGGTCGAGTTTTGCTGTTTTTGAGCGAATCAAACCCTCTCGTAATAGCAATAGATCCCCCCCAAAGCCCTGTAGCGAGGCGGCGCCAAAAAAACGGCACTTTTACCAGTATCAATCTTGCCATTGACACTGAGCGAGTGTTCTCGGAGAATTCGCCCCTCTTTTTCATCCTCTTTGTGGAGATGTATTTTGGCTAACTCACCTCAAGCACGTAAACGCGCCCGGCAAAACGATAAGCGCAGAGCGCAAAGCGCCAGCATGCGTTCGCTCGTTCGAACAAAAATTAAGCAGGTTCTTGCCGCTATTCAGTCAGGTGACGCCGAGGCCTCTAGCACTGCATTGCAAAGCGCAATACCCGTGATTGATCGCATGGTTAGCAAAGGCATTATTGCAAAAAATAAGGCCGCCCGACATAAGAGCCGCCTAAACGCCAAGGTCAAAGCGTTGGCGAGCTAACACATCGTACTCAGGCGTCCAGTCGGGCGTCTAACTGCCGAGTAATCTCGGCTTCCAACTGACGCTTGAACGGCCGAGCCAAGAGCCCGAGTTTAATATGACCGGACACGAGACCCGGACCGATGGTGACGGACCCTGAGAACCCTTTGCCTTTGAACACCAGCTGCGTGGGTGTTGTATCGACCACGGCACCTAGTTGCTGATGTAGATAGCCTGATAACTCCTCTAATGCATGCTGGCAATCCTCGTCACCCAAGTCATGCTCGCGGCTTATATCAATGGTGTTCATTAGCGTGTTCCTCAACGGTAATGCTACTCAATTTGCTGATCAGTGCAATAAAACCAGTTAAAAGTCACCCAGAGCAAGCACCCAGCGATTAGCATTAGCCAATGACCTCAGCAAAACACCATGACACAACCCTGCGCTTCCTGTTTGAGGACGCCGATATCCGAGGAGAATGGGTGCTCCTAGGCGAGTCGCTGAAATCGGTTAATGCCTGCCACCCATACTCCAGCAGCGTACGCCAATTGCTCGGACAATTTGCAGCAGCAGTGGTGTTGATCAGCAACAATTTGAAATATTCCGGTAAAGTTATGTTGCAGGCCCGCTCCGAGGGACCTATTAGCCTGATTATGCTCGAGTGCACCAGCCGATCGGAAATCCGAGGTATTGCCCGCGGTAACTGTGACGCGACCGCTGACCAGACGCTGGACCTTATTCCCGACGCCCAGCTGGCCATTACACTTGAGCGTGATGGCGGTCAACGCTACCAAGGAATCGTTCCGTTAGATGGCCAGTCATTAGCCCGCGCGTTAGATCATTACTTTCTTCAAAGCGAGCAATTGAATACACGTTTCTGGCTGTTTTCTGATGGCAACGTAGCCGCTGGTCTTATGCTCCAGCAGTTACCAGCACAACGCCAAATAGAGGCCGACGATCGTCAAAATCAGTGGCAAAACGCCGCAGTCATCGCTGACACCGTTACCGCCGACGAACTGTATCACTTACTGCCAAAAGCGCTGTTACACCGCCTCTATCACCAGCAGGACTTACGCGTATTCGAACACCAACCGGTTGTTTTTCGGTGTGCCTGTTCCCGAGAGCGATCACTCAACGCCTTGAGTGCCTTTAGTGCCAAAGAAGTGAACGACATGCTAGCCGAGCAAGGCGGTATCGATATGGCCTGTGAAATGTGCGGCACATCCTATAAGTTTACCCTTACCGACCTGCTGGGGCTCGCGCAGAACCCCGTACTGCATTAAACTGTCGCAACAGCAATAGTATCTTACCCAACTGTGGAATCAGCAATGACAACTGAGAGCGAGTCGAGGTCCCCCCACCGATATAATGATCTTGCACAGGCCCAACTCATAGAGCTTGCCCTTCACCGCGGTGAAGGCGTGCTTTCCGACACTGGCGCACTGCGGGTTGAAACGGGTCAGCGGACAGGTCGATCTCCAGCCGACCGATTTGTGGTTAGAGAACCCTCTTCCGAGGAAGCGATTGATTGGGGCGCTATCAATCGACCTTTTGAGGAAGATAAGTTTGACACCCTGTGGGATCGCGTAAAATCGTTCGCCAATGAATCTGACTCGTTCAGTCAGCATTTACACGTGGGCGAGCACAGCGAGCATTATTTACCCGTCAGAGTCACAACAGCTACCGCTTGGCAGTCACTATTCGGGCGAAATATGTTCATTCGTCCAAATCATTACAACCCCGCAAATAAGCCCGAGTGGCAGATTCTCAACGTGGCTAATTTTGTTTGTGATCCTGAGCGCGACGGCACACATTCGGACGCCAGCGTCATTATCAATTTTGGACAGCGTAAAGTACTGATTGCCGGGATGCGTTATGCGGGCGAGATGAAAAAAGCCATGTTCTCTGTGCAGAATTTCCTGTTGCCGGAAAAAGACGTCATGCCCATGCACTGCTCCGCCAACGTTAGCGATGACGGCGAAACGACCTTGTTCTTTGGTTTATCAGGTACCGGAAAAACAACGCTGTCAGCGGACCCTGAGCGCCACTTAATTGGTGACGATGAGCACGGTTGGTCCAAAGGCTCGGTGTTTAATATTGAAGGCGGTTGCTATGCTAAAACGATCAACCTCAGCAAGCAAAATGAGCCTATTATTTGGGACGCGATTCGTTTCGGCGCCATTATTGAAAACGTTGTGCTTAATGATGCTCGACACGCCGACTACGACGATACCAGCCTGACCGAAAATGGCCGGTGCTGCTATCCACTCGAGCATGTCGACAAACGCACCGACACCAACAGCGGTGGCGAGCCACGCTGCGTGATCTTTTTAACCTGTGACGTGTCTGGTGTCTTGCCTCCCGTATCGATCTTGTCGAAAGAAGCAGCAGCCTTTCATTTTTTGTCCGGCTATACCGCGCGGGTGGGCTCCACCGAGGTCGGAGCTGAAGCGGGTATTCACCCCACTTTTTCTACCTGCTTCGGTGCGCCGTTTATGCCTCGGCCTGCCGGACACTACGCGGAATTGTTAATGAAACGTATTGACGATTTCGACAGCCAAGTCTATCTCATCAATACCGGTTGGACCGGCGGATCAGGTGGCGTCGGTGGATCAGGGGCGCGCTTTCCTATTCCGATAACGCGCGCGGTGGTCCATGCGGTACAAAGTGGTGCATTACTCAACGTGGAGACGCGTCATATTGACTCCCTGAACTTGGATTTTCCTGTGGAAGTGCCCGGTGTCGATGCTATTTATGTTGACCCGAAGGCGGGATGGGCCGATCCGGCGGAGTATGAAAAGCAAGCCGCAGGATTAGCGAAGCTATTTCAAGAAAATATTAAACAATTCGAGGTCAGTGACGCCATCATCAATGCAGGACCAACGGTTTCCTAAGACGCTAAATATCAATCGCGGTGGTTGCTAGAGAGATCCTGCAACACGGTCATGGCCCGGAGCGCATGCTCAGCAGGGACAAAAATATGATCATGGTAAAAAGCGGCCACGACGTTGGCACTAATCCCCGCATCTGCCAACACGGTCGTCACGCGCGCGGTTAACCCCACCGCTGCCAAACTTGAATGCACCGACAAGGTAATACACGTGTACTCCCCATCAATGCTCACATGGGCCTTGTTAAGGGCCGCCACAGGTGCAATCACCGTTATACCCTCAGTCTCACGAAAGCTACCTAAGGCAACCGCTGCAAGGCTTGCGGGAATCTGCTCTGCTTGAATACAGGCGAAGCCGTAGCGAGTCTCATCCAGCGTTGGCGACAAGGCCGTTAGCAATTGCGCGAGATCACGCTCAGCCATTAATACTCCTCAAGCGCACCGGCTGCGCTTTGCTCGCCGCGCAAGCGAGCGATGCAGAAAACTACCTCGTCCCCAATGAGATACAGCGGGGGCGCGAGTGGCAAGGACACCGCGATAAAAAACCCTTCAAGTTTGAGGTACTTGCGCCCAGGCTGGGCGCTATTCTCAGTCGTCAATGTGGCCTCCAGCGGATCGACATTCGGCAACTGCTGTATCCAGTCACCCGTTGATAGGCTAACACGGGCGTATCAGCGTAACGGACGGAAGTAATACCCAAAAAATAATCATCAAATTAGGGCGCTGATTCTAATTATCTAGCACAAACTGTGTCGTAACGGTGGCAAGAAGGCGCCAAGCGTAAACAAACTACCAAACAAGGAATGACATCATGGCAGAAAAGACCACAAAAATGTCTACCACGGCCAAGGCCAAGACAACTGGGGTAAAAACCAAAAAGGCCCCGCCAAAGCGTAAGCCTACCGCTAAAAAAGCACCCGCAAAGAAAGCGAGCGCCAAGAGCAGCAATGCGAAGCGGCCCGAGGCGAAGCGCAATCTCCGCGCAGCAGCGGTTGAAACTGGTCGCAACGCTCTGCGTGCTGGCCTCGGTGTTTACGGTAAAGCCTATGACCAATTGCAAGATCAATTTGAGATTCTGCAGAAGCAGGTCGATGACGCCCAAACTCATCTCGATGGTCGTCGCAAACAAGCTGAAGATCTGTATGACGCACTGGTAAAACGAGGTGAAATTGTCGAGAAGGAAGCGTTAAAGGCGTTCGGTGAGCTCGAGCTTGACTCGTTGACCGACCGTAGCAAGCTCGAAGAGCAAATGAACAAAGCCAAATCACGTTTTGAAGCACTGCGTTCCAGGTTAAAGAAAGCGGCTTGAAAACCACCCGGTCCGATTATTCAGGGGAGCAGTAGCTCCCTTTTTTTTGCTTTTTTATGGCCCATAGCGCGGCTTCAATGAATAGAATACGGTACGCTATTCGAAATACCACTGGCCGACCACGTGAAAACTGCTGATCGCATTCTTGAAACCGCACGCACGCTCTTCAATGATGAAGGCGAGAGCAATGTTGCTGCCAGCGATATCGCTATCGCCATGGATATCAGCTCGGGTAATTTGTACTACCACTTCAAAGGTAAAGACGCCATCCACAGGGCACTGTTTAGCCGCCTGCAGCAGGAACTAGTGGCGCTTCTAGCGACCCCCCTCACCAATCCAAGCGTGTTTACTGATGATGAAGACAGTCCACTATTGAGAGGCTGGCTTTTTTTGACCATTGTTCTCGAAACGATGTATGCCTACCGCTACCTCTATGAAAGTCCTGCAGACCTTATGCATCGCTACCCTGAAATAGATCGTGGCTTCCAGCGCTTAAGCCGACTTAAGCATGCTGCCTGCGAAGCCCTAGTCCGTGAACTACTGGAGAGCAATGGACCTAGTCAGCAACGGCTCGACAGCGCTGTGAACGCCATGGCACTTACCCTGACCTTTTGGCTATCTTGGGACCGAATGGTCAACCCCGATGCCGCGGAAGATGTCATTATCCATCAAGGGGTTTTGCAGCTATTATCGTTCTGCGCACCTTTTATGGGTGCCGAACAGGAGTCTTTTTACGAAGAATGTGAGATCCTTTACCGTGAAATGGTAATCCGTGGGAAGTCATAACGACCCATCAATCCCACTTCAGCAACGCACTATAACTGCAAACACTCCAAAGGAGCATGACAATGACTATCGCTGTTGGTGACACTCTACCTACATGTACGTTAATGGTAATGGGCGAGAAGGGCCCGCAACCGGTATCAACCGATACCTTGTTCAATGATAAAAAAGTGGTGCTTTTCGCTGTGCCCGGCGCCTTCACACCAGGCTGCTCAATGACGCATCTACCGGGCTTTGTCGCCAATGCCGACAACATCAAGGCGAAAGGCGTCGACAGCATCATTTGTATGTCCGTCAACGATGCGTTTGTTATGGGTGCTTGGGGTCAGGCACAAAACGCGGACGAACTTATCATGTTGGCAGACGGCAACGGTGAGTTCACCCAACTGCTGGGACTTGAGCTCGATGGATCCGGCTTTGGGTTAGGGCAACGGTCACAGCGTTTTGCTATGATCGTAGAGAACGGCACCGTTGCACATCTCAATATTGAGGAAGGCCCGGGCATCGACGTCAGTTCCGCTGAAACTATGATGCAGCTACTCTAAGCAAGCGCTCACCACCCTCGGCCAGTACTGGCCGGGCGTGTCAGCGCTGGCCGCGGGTTGGCGGGCGCGGTCGGTTTGGGCTGGTCACTTAAGTCAAACGCGGTATCAGTTGCCTTCTTGACCTTGCGCTCGAATGGGCAGCGCGGTCGTTGATTTAATCTCCTCCATCGAGAGCAATGCAGTGACATTGTAGATGTTAACCTCGGCAATTAGATTTTGATAAAACGCGTCATACGCTTTGCCATTTTCGACATACACCTTGACGATATAATCGATGTCTCCAGCGAGTCGATGCGCCTCTACCACTTCAGGTCGAGACTGTAGAGCCTCCAAAAAAGATTGCTGCCACAGGGCACCGTGCTCGTTTGTTCGAATGAGCACAAAAAAGCACGCCTCAAGCCCGAGGGCTTCAGGGTTCAGTAGGGTGGTTTGGTGTTTGATCACGCCGGCTGCTCGCATCTTTCTGATTCGATTCCAGACCGGCGTTTTTGATGAGCTAACCGATAGCGCGATCTCCTCTAGCGAATGGGGGGAATCGGATTGCAGCTGTTCAAGGATTTTACGGTCAGTCGAATCGAGAGTGGCGGACATTAAAAACTCCAAAAAATAGGACGCTGTTAGCGTTATATGCATTAAAATAGAACATCATTCTTTTAAATTGCAAAAATTTTCTTTTTATAAGGAAATAATTCTATCATGCGGGCCAGTAAAAAGGGGTCTGCCCATGGAATTTCTTCCCATCTTTGTTGCATTACGAGATCAGCGTGTGGTGGTGTCAGGCGGCAGCGCGATGGCCGTTGCCAAGATCAAACTACTGTTGAAGACGAAAGCCCAAATTGTCGTTTATGCCCCAGAGCCCCTCGATACTTTAGTGCAATGGCATCACGAAGGTCTGCTGACGTTGCATCAACGAGATCTCAAACCGGGAGATTTAAAAGGGACTCGCCTCGTCTATTCGGCCCATGCCCGAACCGAGGACAACGCGCGCCTGGCAGGGTGGGCTAGTGACGCCAACGTGTTGATCAATGTGGCTGATGATATGGACCGATCGGACTTCATTACCCCTGCTGTGGTTGATCGCGATCCGGTTGTTGTTGCGATCGGTACAGAGGGCACCTCACCTGTTTTGGCGCGGTTAATAAAAGCAAAAATTGAGGCACTGCTGCCCGTGGCCATCTCCGCGTTGGCCCAGCGCGCGGGGCAGCTGCGTCCGCGTGTTAAACTCCTCCCGGAATTTTCGACGCGTCTTAGATTCTGGCGACGCTTCATGGACAGTGCCGGCGCACGCGCGGACAGCGCGGATTTTTATTCGATCCGAGTGCCAGACGAAGATCAAATCAACGCGCTACTCGAGGATCAGTCCCCGGAACCAGTTGACTGCGGGCAAGTCACGTTTGTGGGGGCCGGGCCGGGTGATCCCGGTCTTTTAACGCTCAAAGCGCGTCAAGCTCTGGATGGAGCGGATGTCATTATTCATGACCGATTGGTCAGTTCTGAAGTATTGGATCTTGCAAGGCGTGAGGCGACACTCCTCAATGTTGGCAAAAAGGGCCATGGCGCTTCAACGTCCCAGGCGAAGATCAATGCACTGATCAAAACGTCGGCTCTAGCCGGTGCTAAGGTGGTTCGACTGAAGGGCGGCGACCCCAGCGTCTTTGCACGCCTCGATGAAGAAATTGACACCTGCGTGATCAACGGCATCCCATGGTCGGTCATCCCAGGTATCACAGCGGCTTCAGCGGCGGCGGCCTCCATCGGCCGCTCGCTAAGCCAGCGCGGCAGAAATACTGAAATTACCTTTATTACTGGGCACGCCATGGGCGGATTTGCAGATCAAGATTGGCAGCGACTGGCCAAAGATAACCAGGTCGCCGCGATCTACATGGGCCGCAGAGCAGCCCGCTTTGTCCAGGGCCGGCTCTTGATGCACGGCGCAGACCCTGAGCTTCCCATCAGCTGCGTCGCTTCGGCATCAATGACAACTGAGAAAGTGTTTGAAACCCAGCTGGGGAAATTGGCGGCAACGGTAGACGCTCACCCGGGTTCCGACCCGCTCATGCTCCTGTATGGTTTGCGTCCTACCCCTGAGGCGGCCATTGGTTATTTGGAAAATAATCTGGCACTTCAACATGGCGCGTCTTAATCCGCCGGTGGTTGTTACGGCCAATGCATTAGCCGGAGGTGAGGTGATCTATCTCACCGAGCAGCAAGCGTGGAGTATCTGGATCGATGAGGGCTTTGTCTTTGATGATCTCAATGCCGCCGAGGCGGCGATGATCGCCAATGCTTCAGAACACGACGTCGTTGCTCCGTACTTGATGAGCGTGCGGGTCAACAACGGCCAAATCAGCGGGCAGGACTACCGAGAACATGTTCGCAGCCTTGGTCCTACGAACTATTGGCACGGCAAGCAAGCGGAGAATGACGATGCACCGGTATAACGCCTTCGATAAGGCTTTTGTCAGAGTAAGGAATCAGCAGTTTAGAGATCAAGTGAGGCGTCGCCTCTCAGGGGGGCTGACCGAGGATGAGTTTAAGCCTCTGCGCTTGATGAATGGCGTCTACCTGCAACTGCACGCTTATATGCTGCGGGTTGCTATACCCTACGGCACGCTATCGAGTCGACAACTGCTCAAGTTGGCTGACATCGCGGACCGATTCGACAAAGGCTACGGTCACTTTACGACCCGTCAAAACATCCAATTTAATTGGCCCCGTCTGGTCGATATCCCCGATATGCTTGATGCCCTGTCTGAGGTCAATATGCATGCCATTCAAACGAGTGGCAATACCATTCGTAATGTCACGGCCGACCATCTGGCCGGCGCGGCTGAGGATGAAATCGAAGATCCCAGACCTTATGCTGAATTAATCCGACAGTGGTCGACTGATCACCCTGAGTTTCAGTTTTTGCCGAGAAAATTCAAGATCGCGGTAACAGGCTCACCGGTTGACCGTGCGGTAATTCGGGCCCACGACATCGGTCTTGAACTGCTTCGAATTGACGAGCGGCTTCACGCTAAAGTGTGGGTCGGCGGAGGACTGGGTAGAACGCCGATCTTGGGTGAGATTCTCCATCACGGCTTACCCATTGCAGAGTTGTTGCCCTACCTAGAGGCCATCCTGACGGTCTATAACCTTAGGGGGCGTCGCGACAATAAATACAAGGCGCGGATCAAGATCTTGGTACGGGCGGTGGGCATTGACACATTTCGAGAGGAAGTCGACGCTGCTTTTGATCAACTTAAACCAACATTTTTGGGCGCAGATCAGACATTGCTCGAAACCCTACGACAGGACTTTGCCTTAACGATTGATCCGAACGCTGATGAATCGGCCTATCATCAGCGATTGCTCAATGATTCATTATTTCGACATTGGGTTGAGCAAAACGTTGCGCCGCATCAACGCACCGAACTGGCGATTGTCACCGTCAGCCTCAAAAAACCAGGAACGACCCCGGGAGATGCGACGTCAGAGCAGATGCGCGGTTTAGCGGAACTGGCAGAACAGTACTGTTTCGACGAGCTTCGAGTCAGTCACGAGCAGAATGTGATTCTGCCGCATGTTCCCCTTGGAGATCTGCCGGCGATTTTTGATGGGCTGCAGCGGATTGATCTCCATACGGCGAACGTGGGACTGATTTCAGATTTGATTGCCTGCCCCGGCATGGACTACTGCACCTTGGCCACCGCGCGATCAATACCGATTGCGCAGCAGATTGCTCAGCGCTTTGAGGCCTTAGGACTTGAATCAACCATCGGTGCCATAAAGCTTAACATCTCGGGTTGCATCAATGCCTGCGGTCACCATCATGTTGGTCATATCGGCATTCTGGGCCTGAATAAGGGGGGGGTAGAGTCCTATCAGATTACTCTGGGCGGTGATGCGAGCGAACAGGCCCAAATTGGCGAAAAAATTGGCCCAGGCTTTGGCGCTGACGAGATTGTGCCCGCAGTCGAACGTATTGTTCATCAATATATGGCCATTCGACATGATCCCTCTGAGCCCTTTATTGAGACGGTACGTCGAGTCGGCACCGCAATTTTTCAAACCGCGGCCTATGCGTGCACTGGTGTCGAGGCCAGTGATGCTTGATTCCTCGAAGCCGACGCTCGCCCTTGAACTGAACGCCGCTTGGTCAAATCAATCGGCACTGCAGGTTTTAGAATCGGCGCTGGTGCGCTTTGGTGAAGACAAATTGGCCTTCGTCTCAAGCTTTGGCGCCGAGAGCGCTGTACTGTTGAGTCTGGCCGCGCGCATTAATCCAACGCTCAAAATTGTTTTTATCGAAACTGGGTTTCACTTTGATGAAACCCAGCGATACGCCGAACAGCTCATTGATCGGCTGGGCTTGACGCAGGTGGTCCGCGCGAGCGTCGATCCCATTACGCGCAAAAGGATAGATCCGGACCAGCGTTTGCACCGGGTGAATCCTGATCTCTGTTGCCACATTCGAAAAGTTGATGTTTTACATCGCTCTTTGAAGGGTTTGAACGCTTGGGTGTCTGGCCAGAAAAGATATCAGAACGATACTCGAGCTCATGTTGAAGTGGTCGAATTCGATCCCGAGCGGGACTGCTTTAAAATCAATCCCATCGCGCATTGGACGGCGCAGCGGATCGAGGCCTATTTCAAACGGCACAGCCTGCCCCGGCATCCTTTGATTGCCTCGGGCTATTCGTCAATTGGTTGCTGGCCCTGCACCTCTCCGATCAACGCTGGGGAATCCATTCGCGATGGCCGATGGCGTGGACAGACCAAAACCGAGTGCGGTCTTCACAGGCGGGTAATGCCACTACACGGAACAATGCTATGAGTGTTGTTGTCACTGACCAAGGTTTTGCTCCGGATTTGATTCGGGAAGCCGTCTTTGAAATCGATACGACAACGCCCGTTGCGGCGTTGGAAGAGTGTTTGAGCCAAGCGCGGGTTCATATTCATGCTGACAATTTTTCAGATGGTCGCATCTTTACACTGGCGAGACAGCTGAGATTGATCGGCTTCACCGGCGTGATCCGAGGGGTCTGCGATTTGCTACCCGATCAGTTTGGCATGGCCCTTAATGCTGGAATGAATGAGGTGCAAATATCGGCGCAGCACGCCGCCCGTTGTGACGAGTCCGCGTGGCTTGCGCGTCGTCGCTGGAGAGCCACGTGTTATCAAAGCCGCCTTCGCGGGGAATGAGCAGTTCAGCGGGATGCGTTACTGCACGTTGACACTTGGACCCGTACTGGCCGAGCGTGTCCGTGCTAACACCGCTACAACGACACCCACATGAGCACTGAA
>ERZ807291.4146-NODE-4146-length-19567-cov-5.371054_pt1 | contig 19567 bp, 18 predicted proteins | sample MGYA00521257_ERZ807291 | MGnify/ENA primary metagenome ERZ807291 (study PRJEB31413, sample SAMN03169783) | marine metagenome | biome: Marine; feature: Water; material: Subsurface seawater | place: North Sea | collected 2011-04-28 | depth 1 m m ... | reverse complement strand
GGCCTGCCGCCGCCAAACAGGGAAGTCGGGACCAACAGCGCGGCCAGCGACTCGCTCTACTCGTTGCGAAGCCGGGCCATCAAGCTGGACGTCCACACGACGGACCTCGCCGTTCGGCGTACCGCGGCGGAGCCGCGGCGCAAAACGCCGTCAAACGTCCCAGCTAAAATTAAGTTGTTCACGCACCCAGAGATGAAAACGTGCCAGTCGGCATTCCACGCCACGGACAGCCCGGCCAACATTGTGCCGCGGAACCGGCGGGTGGTCATGTGCGACCCGTGCTGGAACAACTACCGCTTCCGCCGGCCGGGGCCAGGGAGGCGGTACTACGGCGTTAACAACGTTCGGAAATCGGTCCGGCTCTGGAAGCACCTGCAGCCGCTGTTCGAGGCAACGCCAGAGGCGTACTGCGGGTACATCGCGGCGTGCGCCGCGCAGACGGACAAGTTTAGGGCGTCCAGCTCGATCCCGGTCGGCGTGCTCGAGGAAATCGGCCTTGCCGTCGCCCTCTACATGTGGGCCATGCCGTACGCCGACAACTCGTACGCCGCGCTGCGGCTGCTCCACACCGCTCGGCCGGACCGGGCAGCAGCCATCCAGGCCCGCGGCAAGCTTCGGAAGCCGGCCTCCGAAATGGTCTGGTGGACCCGGGCCGAGGAGCACGGCGTCATCACTCGCCCGCTTCGCCCGCTGCGCCGGAGCGGGTGGGCCGCGCCGGTCGGGGCGGCAACCGAAGAACACGCCGTCACGTGGGACCGTCACCACGCGTTCAGCGTCTCCGCGCTAGGCGTGGTGGCGGCGGTGGCGGGCGTCCACCCGCGCATCAAGTGCACGATCCACGTTAGGATCGGCGTCAGCACCGCCGCGCCGCCGGCACGGCTCCCCGCGATCAAGATGACGCGGGGCGGCGTGGCATCCATCAAGCTGCCGGCCGCCGAAAATGTGTCGTGGGCCTACGCGTGGCGGTGCCTAACAAAGGCAGCAGACGTAGCAGACTCGTTGGGGTTCAAGGGCGTGGTCGACGTCACGTTGATCCTCGAAGGCAACCCGCTGGGCGAGCCGGCAGCCAGGAGTCCGCACCCAGCGTGGGACGCAATCCTTGCAACGTCGCACGCCGAACTGCTGCCGCGGGCCACAGGCGCATTTTTTCGGTGGGCCTTGCCGCAAGCAGTAGACCGGAAAGCGCTGGACACGCTGGCGGTCGCCGGCATGTATCCGGCGACGGCGGAGCAGGTCGGCGCGCTGCAGACGGGGATTGCCCGCGGATTTCCCCCGGTAGAAGACTTGGAGATGCGGGAGGCCGCGCGCATTGTCTTTGGCGCGCCGGACGAAGCCACGGCTGACGCACCCCTGCTGGGCGAGGACGCACTATAAGCCATGGGGTTGCACGCAGCGCAGAGTCCGCTTCACGCACGAGTTTTATTTTTCTCTCTTTTTACATAATAAACAAGATGCCGTCCCAAAAAATTCCTGACTTGACGCACGTGGCGAACGCAGCCGAGCACAACGTCAAAGAGGCCATGTTCTGCATCACAATGCAGCCGACCTCAAACGACATGGCCGTCATCACGCCAGACCAGCTTATGATGAGCTGCGGCACCAAAGACATTGATCACCTCGGCATCACCGAGCTCAAAATTCACGATGCCCACATTACCGGCGACCCCATGGGCGCCGCAGGCATTGTGTTTCACGGCAACTGCCCACTCAACACGGCCCAACGCGCCACGCACATTGATGCTACCGGCCCCACGTTGAGCGAACAAACAGCCGACTGCGTGCACGTTGTGGCCACAGCAGCCGGGCTGAACCACCCCGTCTCGCTCAGCATCGGCCCGACCGAAGCCGAGATGGCAGTCCACCCCGCCGAAACGGCGCGACTCGGCATTGCGCGTGCTGCCCGCTGGGCAGGCCTTCACCACTCGGAAGTCGCGAACGCGCCGGACATTGAAACGTTTGAACGAGCAGGGGAAGTACGACACCTGGTGCCGCTCGAACCGGGTGCGACGGCAAGCCCGATGACCAAACTTTGGAAGTACAACGAAGGCAACCGAGAGTTTATGGGGGGAAGGTACCTTAAACAAAATCGCACCGAGGTCAACGGCGGCATCGTCGTCAAGAACGCGGACTTCTTGGCGGGCCAGGAACTGCTGAAGGGCAACTTGACGCCAAAGAGCAACTTTGCCGACACTGGTCTGATTGTTCGAGCCGTTCCGGTGCTGGGCAAAGAGCACACCACGGGGCAACTCCACGTACGGTTCAGCGCGATCCGAACGCCGCTCACGATCGACGGGCTGCAGGCACGCACCAGCGCAAAGGTGAGTAGCTCGCTGACCAACCCAGGCGTCTTCGCCGTGTCCGACGCACAACGAGCACTGGGAGAACCCGTGGCCGCAATCAAGGCTGCCGAAGCACAGCAAGACGGCGTCTCGGCAACAGCCGCAGATGTTTTTGGCGCCAAGCTCAAATAAGGGACAAAGCTGCACCAAAATGAACACAGAAGACGTCGCAGCGGCGCTGTTCGGGGAAATGCACGGCATGGTCGCCGCAGCCGTCGCGCACGCCAACGGGGAAACAACCCCGGCGTACATTGCAGAGACAACAAACGTTTCCCCAATCGACCTTCACCATGCCGTAGCAGACATGGTCTCCGCAGGGTTGTGCACAATCGCAGACGGCACCGTTCGATTGGCAGACACCCCACCGCAGAAACTGCTCGACCTAACTAAACAGCACGTGCACGCAAGCCGCTCAAAGCCCAACTGATTCATCAAATAAAAATTTTAACCGTCCATATAAAATGTCTAAGTTAATTTATTGGATTTACCTTTCTAAGTTAGTTTAAACTCGAAAAAAAAAGAAAAAAGAGAGTAAGTGTGCAGCTGCTGTTGCACCGTGTGCAGGTCCCACCGCACGCAAACCATTCCTAAAAATGCGCAGCGTTTCACACGAATCGTTAAAGTGCGATGCAACCCACCAACTCGTACCTAAACCCCCAGCGATATTAGCGTGTGCACCCCCAAACCAGAAAAACGCGTGCGAATTTGGTTATTGCACACAAAGACGATTATCGCTGCGAATGTGCAAGCACCTTTGCAACACGTCGCCAAACCCAAATGCCTGCTGCGTATTCTGCTGCATACAATCCGCAAACTGCGTGTTACCACCGTCCTTCTGCGCACGCCAGGTGCACACTTTCACTCTAATTGTGCTAGTTAAATTTAACTTACGGTCTTTATTAAATTTAACTTTGAAAATTTACGCAGACGATGCAAAAAGGTACAATTGTCTTTGCGTGGTACACGCAGTACGAGGTCGACGCTGGCGGCTACATTGACTTCACGAAGGAGCAAATCGTGTACATGGGCGAAGCAACCGACCAAAGCTGCAAAGCCGTGTCGGTAGTCCCGCCGCTGGCCGACGCCTTTAACCTCGGCGTTGTTTCAAACCCGTGCATTGTTCGGTACGACACCAACACGTACGGCATCATGCCGCGACTTGCACTCGACGTTAATCGGTCAGTGCGAGTGCACGGCAAGGGCTTTGAGGCCGAGTGGCCAGCCGCGTTTCCCGGGGAAGGTTGGACGGCCGTGCTGCCAGAAGACGAAATCTACCTCACTCCAACGGAAAAGGAAACCGCCGGCCGGTTCAAGCCGTTTTGCTGCAAAACGTGCATCGTGGCAGACGACAACGACATGATAGGTTGTGAAAATGACGAGTGCAGTCACGGCAAGTGGTTCCACCTCGGCTGCGTTGGGCTCGATGCGGTGCCAGAGGGGGCGTTCTACTGCGAAAAGTGTGTGGCCACCCTTTAGATTGCGGTTGATTTATTGTTTTTTTTCTTTACATTAAATTAAAAGCAACGTCGAACCAAGCGTTCCAAAAAGGTGCATAGCCGCATGCACACGGTACCGGGACAGAGATCGGTACGGCAGGTACCGCGTGCGCACCTTGGTCGCAGCAACCACCAGCGCGCACCCTACCGCAGCGCCAACAGCCCCTGGTCGCGGGGGCGCGCTGGCAAGCACAAAGACGTTGTAGCACACCCACGCAAACACAAGAACGTGGTCAAGAACGTCCGCCGCGTCGTTCGCAGCGGTTCGGTCGGGTCGGTGCACGTACGTAGAGCAGACGGCGTTGCTGCAGTGCACGCAGACACCAACAAGCCGACCCTGCGCGACGCACACGGCGCCGGGCACCAGAAAAGTAGCAGCGGTAAGCTGCAAAAGGTTGGGCCCAGTTCCCCCCGAGTCTGGTTCAAAATCAGCAGGCGCCATCAGTCGGTTGCCCATGCCACAGGTTGGGTGAACGGCTCGCTCGCTCGATTGCACGCTCGCAGCACCAAGCGAGCGTTATGCGTCTGGTTGAAATCGAACAGGGGCCCGCCGTTGCCGTAAACGGCGCCCCGATGGAGTCCACTCTTTAGTAACCCAGACCATGTGCCGGCACCCCCCCCGCGCCGCAAGACCGTTGTCGCTCGAAGTATCGTAGAACCGGGGATTGGGAACACCCCGAAAATTACGCGCAAAACGACGCAGCTTTGCCGTCTTGGCAGCAAGACGGAGGTCGCTGCTTCGTGAAAGGTTGTGCTTAACCCCGCGCCACTTCCAGTCGTCGCAGGTGCACGCAACTGGGACCGTGCCAAACATCTCAGACTGCGGGTCCTGGTCGTCGCCAGGGTCGGCAGTTGCACGGGTGTGTCCAGATGCATTGAGCACAAAAAAATCCGTCGCCGCAGCAGCAGCACGCTGAAACACGGAACGGTCCCCAAGACCGGTGCCAGCATTGTCGTCAGATTGCGCCAACAACCGTTGCTCAGGGAACCGGTTGACACCCACGGCGGCGCCGTCGGGCGCAAACGTCTGTCCGAGCAGCACCGTGTGCCGAACCTTGATTGGGGCAGCGTGCTTCCGCGGCGCCCGCGGCGTCACCAACTCGAGCACCAACCCCATTCGATCGCCAACGCGCACGCTTTCAGCGACTCGGTATTGGCCAGATTTGTGTTCCAAAAACGTGTTGACCGCGTGCCGCTCCGCCATGCTGCGTGAAACCAAACCGTTGGGCGTAGACCGGCAGGCGACATATAATCAATCCCCATCCAAACAGAACAAACCAAAAAAAAAAAAAAAAAAAAAAAAAAAAAAAATGGCCGCACTCTTGCTCGCTGGATCCGCAGCGTACGCCGCGCTCAAATGGCGGACGGTGCTCCCGGCACTGGTAGAAACAGTGCCAAACGCGCTGAACGTTGCACGGTGGTCGGCCGAGCCAATCGTCGTCGCCCTCGCCGCCGGGGGCGTTGCAGCGTACGCAATCGCCACAGAGGACGACCTGACCGACCGCACACGCACCGAAGAGCTGGCGTTTGCCGTCTTAAGCACAACGCTGGGGGGGCTGGTGTGGCCATCCGCAACGCACTGGACCGTAACCACCGCAGCGCTGGCGGGAATACTGACCGCCACGCTGGTGCGGCGCGACAACACAAACTGGTGGTGGCTCGCAACAGCAGCGTCCGCGGTAGGGTACGCCGCCACGGTGCGGCGGCACCGCGCACGCGCGTAATCACACGGCGTACTTTCGCAGGGGGTTGCTCGCGTCGGCCCGCCCAGACACAAAGTCGATCAACAGCGGCGCTCGGCCGTGCGCCGCAAGCGCCGCGACCCACATGGAAACGGCCGCACCAACTCCAAGCCCGTTGCACACCACAAGCCGGGTGCCGTCCACAAAGCCGTACGCGTCCGTAGCAAGGCCGGCGACCGGGAAATCGCACAGCACAAAGGGCGCCGGATGGCCAGCAACAGCAAAGAGGATGTCGCGGTTGTACCGCACGCCGAGCGCACCCGAGCCGCAGACCTCGGCAAGGAGCGTGCACGCCACCACAAAAAGAACAACGTCGTCCGACGCAGGATCCCGCGCTCGGATAAGGTCGCTGACCTGCGCGTCCACGTAGGGGCGCACCAGATCGTTGACGGTCGCAGGCACAAGCGACGAAAGGTCCCGGTAGCACCCGCCGGGCGAAAGCATGGTGCACCACGAGGGAAGGTGCATCCGAAGGCACAAGTGGATGAACCGGTCGCCAGTCACAGCAAACGTGCACTCGGCCGCGTACCGGGGAAGCACCCCGCCAAGAAGGGAGTACGCGTTGTGCGCAGCAGTCGGCACCCCGCGGACGATGGTCAACGTCGACGACAGCCGTTGCGTCGAAAGGTGGTACAGGAACAGCGACGCAGCCCGCGCGTCCACCTGCCGCCCGGCCACCGCGAGCGCGGTTGTCAGGTTGGCAGGGCCAGGCGACTTGGCACGGATGGCGTACGCAGGAAGGGCCGGCAAAGGACCACTTTCCCGGCAAAAACGCCCAGCGACCACGCATGCCTCGCTCAACCATTCAGGGTCAAGCCGCTCGGTGACCGCAACGGCATCAAAAAAAAGGCGCGGCACCACGGAGCAAAGCCGGTCAAAAAGCGCAGCATCGCCGTCGGCATCGACAGCGTGCAGCCACACCATGGCCGCAGGCGGAATGGGGTGCGCGTGCTCGCCGGACATGTCCCAGCTGGCAACAAACTTGGTCGCGGCAAAGGTGTGCGTCGCGTGCGGCGCGCTTCGGTGTGCTCGGTGCGCTCGCTCGCATACATGCTGCTCAAAGAGGCAGCACGTCTCGGCGGCAGCCATCTTGGGCAAAATGATGGGGCCGAGCGTCATGGCATGCGGCGCCGGGTGCATGGGCGGCCCACGCCACGCGCCAGCAGACTGCCGGCGGGCCCCCGCAACAACCCCGCTGCTGACGTCCAGCGGCGGCGTGTCCGTCGAACCGCGCGGCAGAAGCAAGCGGTGGCGGCTGCGCACCGCCCCTGCAGACCGCGCAGAGGTCTGGCGCGTCACGACGGCCGAACCGGACGGCGTCCCAGCGGTTGCCACCGTCATGGTGGGGCCAGCGTTCCCAGGAACAACGCTGCCGATCCAGGGCGACCCCGCAGCAGCGATCGAGGTCGTAGCGGCAATCGACGTCGAGGTTGTAGGCGCAGGGTACGCCCCGAAAACAGCAGCAGCGTGGGGGGGCATCCCCACCGCCGTGTGGCAGCAGTGCGCCAAAAGCCCCTGCGCGTGGGCACGGTTTGCAACCAGGGTCCCGCCGCAGCCGCCAGGGCCAGCACGCCGGTGGCGGGTGGTGCCGCACGCAAGGCTGCAGTGGGGGCAGTGCCCGCCGATGACCGTGGGGCCAACAGACCCCGCGGCGGTGCAGCGAACCACGCGGTGCGCGTACTGCGCCGCGGCGTACCCCACAGACGAAGCGTACATAAAGGGGTGCGCGCCCGATGCGCTGAAACACCCCCGCACATGAGACGGCAGGCGTTCGTGGCAACGCTGGCGCTGGCGGCAGCAGCAAATGCGCAGCTCAACGCAGAGGCCCCGGCCACCTTGATCGACGACGGCGCCGGCGGCGTTGCGTACTACACCGCAAACGTCTTGGTCGGCGGAGCCCCAGCACCGCCGTTCGCCCTCTCGTTCCGCCAGGACGCCGCGTCGACGCTCGCGTGGGGAACGCCGCTGAACAGCACGCACGTCCGAAACACCATCACGTCCCCGCGCGAGCAATGGAGCGGCGCGTTTGTGTTGGCCGAAGCAGGGATCCAAACGCTCGCGTTCGCCCAACTCGCAGGGGCACGGATCGCGTGGTGCGACGGCGTCGTGTACACGGGCAAGCAACCCCCAGCAACGTGCACGTCGCCGTCGGCAGTGCACGCCAGGTGCACCCCAGCAAACGGGTGCGCGTACCCAGCGACGGTAGACAACGACGGCAACCGCGGGGTCCTCGCGCGGGCAGACCCCCACATGCCGACGTCGGACGCAGAGTGCACGCTGCACCTCACCCTGGCAAACGGCCACCGCGTGTGCGCCGCCGAAGACGCCGCCTTCAACCCAGCCGAGGCCGGCGCAGCGATCGTTCAGCAGGGCGCGTTTCAAAGCCTCTACTTTAGCAGGCGCGCCGACGACGGCCCGGCGGGCGCAGTCTTCTCCATCGCCATCATTCTGTGCCTGGTGGTGTGGGTCCGAAACTCGGCAACGTTCGCGGACACCAGCAACAGCACGCAGGCCGTCGGCATCGCGTGGGGGGTCTCCGACCTCTCCGTCACCGCAGCGTCGGCGTCGGTGTTCGCGGTGGCGACGGCGGGCACAGCCTACGTGCCCCCAGAGATTGAGCAAACGCTGGGCGGCGGATCCACGCAGTGGTTTGCAGTCTACTTGGCGACGTCCCTGGGCGCCGCGGCGCTGGCAACCGCCGCAGCGCTCCGGCGCTCCGGCATCGAAAACGGCGACGTGCTGGCGAGGGTGGTCCGCGCCACGCTCGAGGTCCAGCTGATGGCGGTGCTGCACTTTCACTTGCCGATCACGATGGGGCTCGCAATGCGCCGCACAATCGGCGCGTTTGTCGGCGTCGCGAGCATCGTCATCTTGGGCCGCGACGTGCCAGCGGCAGTGCTGGGAACGCCCCCCGCCGTAGGCGTCATGCTGACGGCGTGGACCGCGCTCGCAGCAACGCACTCGGTCGTCATCTTGCTCCTGCCAACAATCGCCCAAAGCGCAGGCATCGCCGACAAGGCCGCGCTCGAATTCGCGGTCGCGCTGGCGGCCGCCGCCGCAATGTGGGCCGTCGTTCGGCTCTCGGACACGCAGGCTCAGTAAAGCGTCCAACGCAGCGCTACCGGCACAAACGCAAGCGCAGGCGCAGCGTGCACAACGGCATCCTCCGGGATCCGGCACCCGTACACGTCGGACGCCTGCATCACGCTCAGGTACGCAAGGGGGAACGTCAGCGCGTACAGCGTCTGGTTCCAGAACCGCGGGGGCAGCAGGGGGGGGCGCGAGTAGCACAGCCGGAGCAACGGCCAGTAGTGCACAGCAAAGTTGCCGAGAAGGTACCCGCTGCCCCCAAGGTCGTCGAGCGCTTCCTGCAGCAGCGTGCACCCCGCGCCAGAAAGGCAGAGCACCCCAACGAAGACCACGGTCGACGTAACCGCCGAAACCCCCCACAAAAAATCGGCGGCAGCAGGCGAAAAAAAAACAGCCGCGCCAGCGTAAACCCCGTACGCCGCGAGGCCCCACCAGGTAAAGTGGGCCATGCGGCTTGGATCGTAAAGTATCACAACCAACGTCAAAACAAACTCCAGCAAAAGCAGCCCAACGTGCACGCTCCGGATGTGGGCCGCGATGAAAACCCAAAAACGCCGAAGGCGCGACGCAGGCTCGGAACCGGAACCGGCGGCAAAGTCGGCGGCGGGTTTGTCGGCGGCAAAGTCGGCGGCAAAGCCGGCAAAGCCGTTTGACGTCATCTTGGGCTGGGGTGGGTCGGGCAAATCGGCCAGGGGGTTCCGCCACGCCGCAAAGTACAAACGCGTAGGGTTTTTGGGGCTCACCGCCGCGCTCCTAGACTCGGTGCCGGAGGAAATGCAAAGCCGCCTCGCGTTCAAAATGACGGTAGCAGCGTTTGTCGCACGACCGCAGCTCGATCTCCAGAAGGACACGTGCTTATACATTGACGAAATCTCAATGGTCCCCCCGCTGCTGCTCGACGAGGTGCTGCGGCGCGCAAGGGCCTGCGCGGTCATCTGCACAGGCGACGTCTACCAAATTCCCCCAATCTTGCCAGACAACGCCGAAAAACGCTGGTTCTTCGAGGCAGACGAGTACGCCAGGCGAAACCCAAAGGTCGTCGTCGTCGAAGAGCAGCACAGGCTCGCAGGCAAAGAGTGCGCAGACGTGCGCGCGCTGCTCGAGGCAGTCGCGTACCAGCACAGAGCATCGATGCCGAAAAACGCGTGGAAAGAAGCAATGGCGACGTTTGTCGAACGACGGCGCCTCCCGCAGGCCCCGCCAGGCGCGACCATCATCGTCTTCACAAACGACCAGATAAAGGCGCTCACCCGAAAATGGGCCGCAGAACACAAGCTCACCCTCGACCGCCACGGGCTGTGCAAGGGCATGCCAGTCTCAATCACAGCAAACGCATTCAAGGTCGCAACAGCAGAAAAGGTCGAGTACGCCTACAGAAACGGTCAACGCGGCGTGCTGGAGGCAATAAACGAAACGTCGGTCGCAGTCAGGCTGGACGCAACAGGCAAAAACGTCACAGTCCAAAACGGCGGCGCAGGCAAAATCGTGCCAATGGTCAAATCAGCAATCGCACAAACAGTAGACGCAGCGCAAGGAAAAACAATCAAAGAACACGTTCACGTCATCGTGCCAAAACGATACACGCCAGAACCAGCAAGGCTGCTCGTCGCATTCTCACGCGCAAAATCAACATCGGTCCAGATCAACGACGCAGCAGTGTTCGCGCAAGGATGCCAGGAGGCGCAGTTCGACAAAAGAGCAGTCTTGTACGCCGCAAACTACACACTCTAAGAACCGCACGCAGTAAAAGTAAAAGTAAAAGCACGTTTATTTATTTAAGGCATTTATTTGGAGTACGAAACCGTCTGCATCGGAGCAGCCTTGTACACTTGCAACCCGTTGACGCACTCCATGTAGTACGGATCGTCGAGATGGCCAAGAGGACCAGCGTTTTCCTGCTGGATTTCAATTTTGCCGGTGTTGCGATTGGCATACGTGCCAGGGTAGGCGTAGCCGGTTCGCCCGCGCCCGCCCCCGTTAACTTCAACTTCAGTAAACTCAACACCGTTGGTCGCAACGGGATCGCTGCTAGACTGGTCTCCAGCAACAGCGTTGAACCAGTCATCGTGCACAACAATGCCTTCAAAGGCAACATGCGGAATAATCGTCACGTTTTCAGGCTTTTTGAGAATCGCCCCAAGGTACACCCGCAGCGCAACCGTCATAGACTCGGTACGCTGGTTTGTAGACACGCCAGTCATAGGATAGCCAACAAGGAGCTCGCCAGTGTCAGAACCGCACTTGGCAATAATGGCAGAGCTCATCTTGACACGAAGCTCACGAACAACAAGAGCACGGCCACTGGTGGTGCCGTACCGAACTTGCTCGATTTGTTTGGCATAGCCAATAACCCTGCCGAGGGGGGCCCGTGCGGATGATTGAGTTAGGTATGAATCGTCAGTACCATTTAGGTATGCTTCGTAACCACCGTTGGTGGTACTGTTCAAGGCTCTCAATTTTTTGATAGCGGCAGAAGCCGCTTCTTTGCCGCCATCTTTTTCCGACCAAACGTTCGAAATGTGCCTCAAACCATTGTTAAAGGTGCTTGTCACGTAATCTGTTACTCCTTTAAAACCGTCTTTATGGAGGAGCGAGGCTGCAACAGTAGCCATCGAAACCGCCGCCACGCCGAAGCCAGCAATTTTGATCGTCGATGGAAGTTTACTGATAAAGTCGGTGCATCCAGTGGCTGCATTGCACAACTTGCCCCATGCAGTGCTGGCGTGTTCTTTTACCTGTTCGGCCCGGTCCCCATAAGCTGCGACGTCGTCTTCGTGAATCAAAGCTGTTACCACCGCGGTCAGCGGCAGGCTAAGGCATGCAAAGGTTGGAAACCCCACCTGTTCCGCGATCCATTTTATCCACTCATCCGCAGCAAGGGCTATCCCAATCTCTTTGTTGCCCTTAACCGACTTTACGGCGCTTTCCTTCATCTTTTCAAACTGGCCGACAGCTTGAGGAGTTGTTGCATCTGTGGCATCTGCTTCGGACAGGCGGCACGATTCCACAAGGAACTTCTTAAGAAGGTCAGAATCGCCACGATCCAAATATTCTGATACCGGACCAAGCTGGCAGACAGGATGCCCCGGCGGATAAGTAAACATGCCTGCGAGCTGACCAACATTGGTGCTTTTGTTCACTTCTGAATCGGTAGAGTCCATAATCCAACTGTACTGCTTGGAAAGTTTTAAAATGGCAAGTTGCGGCGAGTCCATCAGATTGATGCCGCCGTCCACGGTGGGTTCTGCGTTGAGTCCCCTCTTGATTATTTCGACATGGGCCCACATTTTAATCAAGTCGTGCATGACGCCACTGCCCAGGGTTGACGTATTGCCCTTGTCAACGCATGCCATCGTCCGCCCAATTAAGTCGAAAACATCAAAGTTATTATGAATAGCCTTGGTCGAATCCCCCCTCTTGGTCATGGCCGTGTAGAGATTTTCGACCCTCTTGGTAGCCACAGTTGAATCGCCCATTGAGAATGGCTTTATCGCGTTTCCAATAAAGATTTTTTTCGCCGGCTCATCGATGCCGGCAAGCATCGCGGGCACAAAGTCGTAGAACAAGTCTCCAATCGACGTACACGCCCCAAAATCATATTTAAGCCCGTTCGCGATGATGATCTTGTCGGTGCCGGACGAGGGGTCTTCCGTCCCAGCAGTTCGACCCTGGCGAAGGCCACGGCCGAGGCCGCTCATCGTCGGGGAAAGGTTGATCCTCATGTTACCGGCCAGGATTTTTTTGACAAATTTCTTTTGTTCTTCGACGTCAGTGCCAGCCGCCTCAAGGTCTGTCGCAACCTTGCGTATGCTCTTGGAAAAATATTCGTTCAAGAGCCGGCGCTCGGCGAGAGTCATAACGTTGTTAGTTTCGTATTCTCGCAGCACTTTTTCGTACTCGTCGTACACTTTTGCTGGCGTTGCGTCTCCGCTATCATAAGGTACGGTGCCAACTGTGCCGGGCATCGATGGGCGTTTCCACCCGCCGTTCTGGAGGTCGGGGATCAAACCGTTATTGGTAGTGGTAAACGCATTGTGGGGGTAGACCATAAAAATCGAAACGTCCTCAGAGAGCATCCCCTTGTCGGTAGACGGAAGCGCCGCGCTGCGGGCGTAGCTGGTCGGAGGAACGTGCACCATGATCTTCACGCCGGACGACGGATCCTGCGCAACGTTCTCAATGGCCATCGTCACAGGCTTTTGGTCCGCAGTGCGGAGCCCAGAAATGGAGTAGTCCATCGAACTCGACTTGGTGTACCGGAGCATCTCAGACGACCCGTGCGGAATCACAAGCACAGTGCCAGGCCCATCCGCAGAGGTGTACGCCCCAGACGTCTTGCACGACGCAAGGAGGTTCGCAAGCGGAAACTCGTGCTTGGCAAACGCACCAAAGCACGACCGGAAGTACACGGTGCGGGCGTACGCCCGCGCCTCCGGGCTGTCGACGTCGACGCCGCCAGAGTTGCTGAAGGTGGGGTTGGCACGCACAGCAACGTCAGGAAGCCGCAACGCCTTGTCGAAAATCTCGTTGTACCCAAGCTCAACAAGCTTGTTCTCGAGCTGCTTCTTTTGGGCATCAAGCTTCATCGTCATCTCAGCCTCGGCGTCAGCAGGTCGCAGAAAGAGGTTGGTATTCATCGTCACGTCCCCGCCGTACCGCTGCAGCTCGACGCTCTGGACGTCCTCGCGCACCTGCACAGTCCGCGCAGGCGCGCGCTCAGGCGTAATGGTCGCGGCGCCGCCAACCACGTACTTGCGCTTGACAATCACAGTCTTGTCGTGGCAAATCGACGTCCCAAAAATCGCCTTGATCGGGTCCTGGAACCCAGCAAGCCGCTCGCCAACGCCGGCCTCAATCACAGTAGCACGCCCAGAAATGTTGTAGGCAAGCCCAGTGTCGGACATGGAATCCCCGCTCCAGTACTCAATCGAACGCCCAGTGGCCTCAACCTTGGCCCCATCGCCAATCAGTTGGCGCACAAAGGCCGCGCCGTCGGCGTGGCCAGGGTTGGCAGCTTGGTCAGCGTACTCGCCGCCCTCCACCGCAGGCGTCCGCGAAACGTTGCCCGCATTCGGACGTGTCCAAACAGACGACATGGCAGAAAAAAAAAAAATTTAAATCCAAACTGTAAATTCCCGCAGAGCAGCGGCGGCGGAAAGTACCCCCCAGGGTACCCAATGTGGCTTATATGAAGGGTCCACGCAAGAGCGCTCAAAGCGTCTCGGCGACAAGCGAGGCGCCCCGCGAAACCACAATCGCCCGCACATCAACGCGTTGCCGCGCGACAGCGCGGCGGGAGCGGGCGCCGATCCCAATGGCAAGCGACCGCCGCCCAGCGACGGGCGTGTACAGCCCAACCGTCCCAGCGCACGTCCGCCGGTGCGTGCGCACATCAAACCCAAGCCGAGACACAAGCCGTCGGAGCTCAAGGTTCTCAGGGTCCCAGGGACCGCCAGACCGAGGCGAAACAACCGCGGTGGGCATCGGGAACGCAGAGGGGGACGCGTAGGTCGCGCAGTCCACGCTGTACCCAACAGCGCCGTCGGGGCAGTTCACAACCACAAGCCCGCGCAAGGGCACCCGCGGAAACGCTCGCCGGAACCCAAGAACCCCAAAGCCAGCCTGGAGCGCGTGCCGCGCACGCTCGGTGTTGGGCTGCCCGTTGCTCAGGTACGCATTGTTGGGGCACGGCGCGTCGTACAGCGCACGGTGCTCCGCGAGGGGGTGCTGCGTGTTCTTGAGCTCAATGACCCACACAGTCCCGCCAGAATCAACGCCAACGCCGTCAAGCGCAGTCTTCACACGAAGCCGGGGATCAAACACAACAGGCTGAGACCCAACAAGCGCAATGCCGCGCCGACGCAGAACAGCGGCAACAACAGACGTCAACGACCCCGAAACGCCGCTGGCCGCAAAACGACGAAAAGCGCCGTCAAGCCGGCGCCCAAGAACAAGCCCGCGCGCCTTGGTCCGCGCCCGCGTTTTCCCGCGACCCCGCGACGAAGGAAGGCGCGGCGGCCGGTACGCAACCCCGCGCATCAACGCCTGCCGGAGGTACGTCGTAAACCCAACGTAGTGGGGCGGCGGCGAAGGCAGCCCAGCGACAAAGCCGGCAACGTCAGCCTCGCAGAGCACCATCCGGCGCAGCAGATCAATGCACGGTGCGCAAACAGTGTATATACGTACGCGGCAACCGCACTCAAACAAAAATAAAAAATAAAAAATAAAAAACAAAAATGAGGGTCAACGTCACCGAACTGTTCGTGCTGGCAAACGCAACGTGGTCCGCGCTCGAAAACAAGCACGCACCAATCGACCAAGTCACGGAACGAATCGTCCGCAAAATCGACGCAATCGTCTTGGGCAGCGCCGGGTGCCCCCTAAACTGCTGCGACGCGCCAGAAACCGCGCTGGCGTACACGGGCGCAGACGCCGACCCAGTGCCGCCCAGCTGCAAAGAGGCAACGCAGATCGAACGCTGCACGCAATACTCGGTGCCGCGGCAAACCTGCATCGACATTGTCGTAGCAACAGACGAAGAAAAACAGCTTCACGACAAACGCAACATTAAAAGAGCAGCCCGCGCAAAACGCGCGGCACTCCAAAAAAGGCTGGACTTTTTGCTCGATGACATCGCAGAAGCAGTAGCAGCGTACAACATCGTGGGCCCCAGGATCAACCGCCCACCCGAAGGAAGCGGCATACTATAAGGCGGTGTAGAACGCAACCGTCAGCAAAAAAAAAAAAAAAAAATGGAATTCTTGCGGCAATTGGGGGCGAACATCGCCTTGGCACAAGATGCAACCGCAGTGGGACCCAATGAAATTAACCCAGACCGCTTAGAAGCCCTTAAACGCAAAGCGGACAAAATTTGGGATGAAGACGCGAAAAAATATGACATGCTGCACATGCAATTCCAGCAACACGGGACAGTACGCTACAACGGTGGCAGTTGGGAGGTGGTCGAACGGTCCGAAGACGGTACTAAACTGACGATTAAAAAGGGCGACAACGTCCCAGTCGTCATCCGCACGCCGCACGGATTTGCAAACAGCCTTAAAACCAACGTCGAAACATACAACAACACAAATGACCCAGCGCTTAAAAAACGCATTGCGTGGGAAACCCATTATCTGATCAACCCGCCGTACAAAAATCCAGTTTATTGGACGTGGCTGCACAGGGGCGATGCCTACGGACTGGACGCCACCAAGGCCGAGGCACAGAAGAGAACAAAGGCAGCCCTGCTTGCACTGCAGAACAACTTGTTCGGATACTCGCCGACATTTACCGAAGATTTCGAATTCAGATTCATGCCCGCGTGGACTGGAAATGCATTTGCGGGTGGTCCCCAGTATGATCCAAAGCAAGAAGCAGGCAACTTAAGCCAGAGGCACGAGATCGTAACAGCCATAATTCTCGGCTTGGGGGCACTGCTGAAGCTCGAGTCGGACGCCAAGAAACCAGGTATCAAAAACACGCGCGAGAAGTTTCAAAAGGAGCAAACTTTTTTGGACTCCAAGTTATCGTCGCGTGCTCGCGACGTCCACCTGCCCTTTAAAGAGGGGGTGTTCGACAAAAGGCAAGCCGCTAAAATTGCAAGATACACGAAAGATATCGAACAGCGCAAATCCGGCATTGCAAGTCAGAGATTAACAGTGAACGAGTGCGCAGAGGCTCGGAGTAAGTGGGAGGGCGAAAACACTAACTTGATTGCTTCCTTCTTTGAACGCGACCACGCGTCACAAGTATCGCTCGAGAACGTGGCGAGAGCAGCAATAACAGTTGAAGAAGCAAAGGCGGGTGAAGAAAAAACAAATGCAAAAAAAAAGTTGGAGTGGACGAAAGCTACGTACAAGTGGGGTGCAAAGAAAGATGTTTCCCCAGAGAGTTTAGCACGCATGGTAAACGGGGTGAAGCTCCAAAAGGCTTTGACGGAGGCCAATGCGACGCTAACGGGGTTGATTTGGCGGAAAAAGCAGCTAGAGGATGAACTCGCTCTCATCAAGGCAATAAAAAAATCCGACTACAAAGTTACGGCAAAGATTATTGCCGAAGCGCACGCAGCGGAAGCGGATGCAGCGGACGCAAAAGCGAAAGCGGAAGCGGAAGCGGAAGCGGAAGCAGCCGAAGCGAAAAAAATGACAAAAGCAAACGCAAGAACGGCAGAAGCAACAGAAAGAAAGGCGTGGAAAGAAGCAAGAGCCACCGACGGGTCATTGGGACCTAAATCCGTTGTTGCAGGCATGAAGAAACGTGTCCAACTGGCGCCGAACATGTGCATCATCGATACGTACCCGTATTTGAAGCGAACGTACATTCGCATCGATGATGACAACGCCGAAGCCCAAAAACTTAGGAAAGCAAGCGACAGAAAACGCACCGATGACTTTGTAGCAAAGATGAAAACAATTGTCTCTCGCATTCCGGCGAAAATTATGAAAGCGGACATTGCGAAAGACAGTAGGATGTTGAACCTACTGCGCGTTTTCATGGTGTACGCAATAAACTGGTACGAAGATTCAAGCGAACCTCTACCGCAAAAGGGTGTTCAGTTGAATGCAGCACTGGGCAACATTTCCAAGATCCTTACTGGCTGCACCGCCAGGGTCTGTCAAGAACTTAAAGACACATTAAGGAAGGAAATTACTACGAAAACCGAAGGAAACAACAAGTTTCCCTTCTTTCAAATAACAAAACGGATAAAGAAAAAGGATAACCCTAAGGTGACATTGAGCATCGTTGACCCCGACGAACTGACGAAATTGGGCGGAAAGGTGGGACAAATTACAGGCATCGACGCGTCGGGGGAAGAAAAAGAAGTTGCGCTAGCCGACTATAATGTGATAGGTAATGATGAAGGTGAAGATTACATCAGGTTCCTTGGCGTAGCGGAAAAACCCGGCAGCATAGAAATGCCAAAAAGTGCACGCGACGCTATAAAGGCATGGTACCACACGTATCCGGCAGCCATCAACGAATTGATCAGATCGTTTGCAGCCTCGGGCACAAAACGCAAGGCCGCCGACACCGGCGGCGGCGGCCCCGCAAAACGCTAATTATTGAAAAAAAAATTTTTTTAATCGTAAATGCATTCTTTATTAAAGACCGTTTTTTTTTAAGCCGAAAACGTGTCCGCAAGCGCACGCTGAAGTGGCGTAAGCGCAACACTGGAAAGGGGCGCAGCAACAGTCGCCGCAGCCGTCGGAACCACAGTCTCAAACGTGTCCACAAATCGGCCACGCTTGGCGCCGCGCGGACCAGAGGCAGCCGCCGCCTCGGCCGCAAAATGCGCAGAAGCGCACTTCACAACTTGCCCAACGTGGTGAAGAACCTCAGGAGCCGCATTCTGCAACACCTTGCACGTCTCCCCAGTAACAGCGTACGACTTTTGAAGCGGCGCAGGAAGAAACGAAAGAAGGTGCGAAAATTGCTCCTCAAACATCTTTCGGTCAGTATCCTTAATCGCAACAAGCTGCTCAAGCCGCGTCTTGGCACTCTCCTCAGACGCAGTCGCATCGTCAACCCGCGCCATCATCTCAGAAAACCGCGCCTGCACAAGGCTGGCATCAGCAGCAGAAAGAGACGCAAGAACCGCCTCAAGCCGCGACGACGCAGGCTCGGCGGCAGCAGCAGCAGAAGGAAGGGGGGCAGAAGTAGAAGAACTCGACATGGCAAATGGCTCCAACGACGAATACGCACCGCCAACGACTTGCGCCTTATACTCAAACGCCTCCTGGAACGTCGTGCAACGGTGCCGCACAACGCAGTGCGGTCGGGCAGGCACAGAGCAAAGCGCAACCTCAACAGGCGTCACGTCGTCAGGCCCAGACCCAACGTGCGAAAGCGAAAGCCCTTGAAGTTGGCCAGTCAGCACAAGCCACAGCACAAGATCGTAATCGTCAAAAACCTCAAAAAGAATCCAGATGGCGCCAGGATCAGACGCAGGCATCCACGCATCGCGAACAACCCCAGCATGCGGAAGCACAGTGCGCATCCCAGCACCAGTGAGACCGCACTCAGAAAGCCCAGCCGAAAAAACAGCCTCCCGAACCCCAGCATGCTGAACGCTCATGGGAAGACCGCGAAGGCCAAGAACAAGTCGCCCCCGCTCGCAGGCAGTCAACTCGTACGACGCAGGCTCAGTCAACCCATACCCGCCAACAACAACCCCAACAAAAAATACCATCAAAAAAAATGGACGAACGACGAATCGCGCAAACAGCAGGAATCGCCCTCAAAATCGCAAAAAAGTTCGCAGGCAGGTCAACGTGGTCCCAAAAAACAAAAGGTCCCGGGATATACGCACCGCTCAAACGGTGGTCCCAAAAAGGCCACTCAAAACTGACAACAGCTTTCATGCACAAAGTCCAACATGCAAAAGAGCACCGTGAAGAAGCCGAGCGTAGGCAACAGAGTCGCGGTCATGCCAGTCGTACACCGACAGAAGAACACCAGCGTGCGTCAAAGGCACCGCAGAAGGCGCCGAAGGCGCCGCAGGACCAAGAAGCACAAAAGCCGCACAAAGCAGCAAAAATCCATGCCGTCGGCTCGATCGGCTCGATCGGCTCGATCCGCTCGGCGAAGACAAATCACGAAAAGTCGCACTCGTCAACCCAAGCCGCTCAACACAAACAACCCCATCAGTTTGACGCGAAAGCGCCAAAAGCCACGCAGATTGAGAAGAAGTCCAGATAGAAAGACCAACAAGCCGTACGCAAAGCTCAGCTCGCGCACCATCGCCGCCAAAAACGCCAGCGGGCGAAACGCACGAGGCGTAGCCGCAAAGCGCACGGAAATCAGCAGCGCACGAATCACCATCACGGTGACGGCTCAAAAGCCGCTCATAAAACTCAGAACCGTCGCAAGGTCGCACAAATTGAAGTCGGGAATACGCGCT
>ERZ807291.4145-NODE-4145-length-19570-cov-12.398975_pt1 | contig 19570 bp, 18 predicted proteins | sample MGYA00521257_ERZ807291 | MGnify/ENA primary metagenome ERZ807291 (study PRJEB31413, sample SAMN03169783) | marine metagenome | biome: Marine; feature: Water; material: Subsurface seawater | place: North Sea | collected 2011-04-28 | depth 1 m m ... | reverse complement strand
GTGGGAGTTCGAGTCTCCCCGCCCGCACTAAACAAAAAAAGCTTCTCATTTTGAGAGGCTTTTTTTTATACTTTTGCAGTGTGAATAATTATGACGTTTTAATTGTTGGTGGAGGTGCTGCAGGTTTTTTTGCAGCCATCAATACAGCAACGCAAAATTCAAAACTCAAAATTGCTATTTTAGAGCGTGGTTCTACTGTCCTTTCTAAAGTTAAAATTTCTGGAGGTGGTCGCTGTAATGTAACCCATGCCGAATTTATCCCCAACGAACTGGTTTTAAATTACCCTCGTGGCGAGAAAGAATTGAGAGGCCCATTTCACAACTATATGACAGGCGATACCATGCAGTGGTTTGAAGAGCGTGGAGTCCCTTTAAAAATTGAAGAAGATGGTCGTGTTTTTCCTGTTTCAAATTCGTCACAGTCAATCATAGATTGTTTTTTAGAAGAAATCAAAACACATCAAATCCCCGTATTGTTAAATCATTCTGTTCAAGGAATTGATTATAATAATGATGAGTGGAGTTTAGATACGACCAAAGGCGTTTTTAAAGCTCCAAAATTATTAATAGCAACTGGAAGTAATTCTAAAATATGGAAACTATTAGAATCACTTGGTCACACAGTAATTTCTCCTGTGCCTTCTTTGTTTACGTTTAATATTAAAGATTCTCGTCTGAAAACAATACCAGGAGTTGTCGCTCCAGACGTTCATATTTCTGTGGTCAATAGCGCTTTGGAATCTGAAGGTCCCTTGCTCGTAACCCATACGGGACTGAGTGCACCTTCCATTCTAAAACTTTCTGCTTATGGTGCTTTAGAATTAGCCGAAAGACACTATAAGTTTCAAATTAAAGTTAACTTTATTAAACAGGAGTTCTCAGAATGTATTGAACGTTTAATAAAGATTAAAACAGAGTTTCCAAAAAAAACAATTTTAAAATTGTCTCAATTTGACCTGCCCAAACGCTTGTGGGAACAATTGGTAATTGCTTCAAATCTTGCTAGCGATCTTCGCTGGGCTGAGGTCAATAAACAACAATTACAAGAACTTGCAAATCAGCTTACAAAAGCCGTATTTACTGTGGATGGCAAAAGTACATTTAAAGAAGAGTTTGTCACCGCTGGAGGCGTGGAATTGAAAGGGGTCAATTTTAAAACCTTTGAGAGCAAACAGTTTAAAAATTTATTTTTTGCAGGAGAAGTATTAAATATAGATGCTGTTACAGGTGGCTTTAATTTTCAAAACGCATGGACTAGTGCTTTTATCGCGTCACAACATTTATCTAAATAACAAATAAATAACAGGGAAGTTAGTATCTTTGTAACTTCATTCTAGTTTTATGATCATAAACGAATTTATTCCAAAACCATATAAAGATCTTTTAGACAGTGGTACTGTTGCTTACAGCGCTCCGAGTAATATTGCTTTGGTAAAATATTGGGGAAAAAAAGCACATCAAATTCCTGCAAATCCATCCATTAGTTTTACACTTGACAATTGTAAAACCTCTACCATTCTTAAATTTAAAAAAAAGAAATCTGGTGGATTTTCGTTTGATGTGTTTTTAGAAGGCGTAATACAGGAGGATTTCAAGCCAAAAATTGAACAGTTTTTCAGTCGAATCGAAAAGTACCTTCCTTTTCTAAGTGCGTATCATTTTGTAATTGAAACTTCAAACACCTTTCCACACAGTTCAGGAATTGCCTCTTCGGCTTCAGGAATGAGTGCACTGGCATTGTGTTTAATGCAGGTAGAACAGCAATTAAATTCAGATATTTCTAAAGAATTTTTTAATAAAAAAGCATCTTTTTTAGCACGCTTGGGTTCTGGTAGTGCCTGTCGAAGTATCGAAGGCGATTTAATAGTTTGGGGTATACATTCAAATATTCAAGGGAGTTCAGATGTTGTAGGGATTAAGTATCCGTATGATGTTCATCAAAATTTTAAAAACTACCGTGATACAATTCTGTTAGTTGATAAAGGCGAGAAACAAGTTAGTAGCACTGTTGGTCATAATTTGATGCACAACCATTCATTTGCTGAACAGCGTTTTGAACAAGCACATTCTAATATGGATGCCTTGATATCGGTTTTGAAATCTGGAGATCTAACTGCGTTCATTAGCATTGTAGAACGTGAAGCACTCACGTTACATGCTATGATGATGAGTAGCGATCCGTATTTTATATTAATGAAACCCAATACACTTGAAATTATAAATAAAATATGGGCATTCAGAGCAAAAACAGGGCTTCATATTTGTTTTACTCTTGACGCTGGTGCTAATGTTCATGTGTTATTTCCTGAGTCTGAATCTGAAGAAATTCAAGAATTTATAAAAAATGAGTTGGCAGTGCATTGTCAAAACGAACATTATATTGAAGACAAATTGGGACAGGGTGCACAACCAATAAAAATTTAATGTATATTTGAAGTCTAAGTCAATCCAATGAAAGGACCACTTTTTTATTCTAAAATTTTACTCTTTGGAGAGTATGGGATCATTAAAGATTCTAAAGGGCTCTCCATCCCTTATAATTTTTATAATGGTGCTTTAAAAATGGATAAAAACTCAAGTCAACCAGCTGTAGAATCAAACCTCAATTTAAATAAATTTCTTCAGTACTTATATGAAATAGACTCCAAATTGGTTGTCTTTAATTTAGCTCAGTTTGAGTTGGATGTCAATGCTGGAATGTATTTTGATTCTTCTATTCCACAAGGTTACGGTGTAGGAAGTAGTGGAGCGTTGGTTGCCGCTTTGTATGATAAATATGCACAGGATAAAATTACGGTTCTAGAAAACCTTACTCGTGAAAAGTTATTGAAATTAAAAGCGATTTTTTCCGAAATGGAATCTTTTTTTCACGGAAAATCATCGGGCTTAGATCCGTTAAATAGCTACTTAAGCATTCCTATTCTCATCAATTCAAAAGACAATATAGAAGCTACAGGGATACCTTCTCAAAATACAAACGGCAAAGGTGCGGTTTTTCTTTTAGATAGTGGTATTGTTGGAGAAACAGCTCCGATGGTTGGCATTTTTATGGACAAAATGAAGCAAGAAGGTTTCAGAACAATGCTTAAAAATCAATTCATCAAACATACAGATGCTTGTGTAGATGATTTTTTGAAAGGAGATATAAAGTCACTTTTCAGAAATACCAAACAACTTTCTAGAGTTGTTTTAAATCATTTTGCTCCGATGATTCCAAAGCAATTTCATGCTATATGGAAATCCGGTATTGAAACCAATGCTTATTATCTCAAACTCTGCGGATCTGGTGGAGGAGGCTATATTTTAGGGTTTACAGAAGATTTTCAGGCGGCCAAAAAAGCACTTACAGACTATAAATTAGAAGTCGTTTATAACTTCTAAATCTTTACTATGTTTACTTCAATACAAAAACAGATGATGCTAAAATTATTTAGCATGTTTGTTGTCGTGAGAGGTTTTAATTTAGCATTGATTGTTATTGCACAATACATCACTGCTGTTTTTATTATGGCACCGTCCTCTCAATCGCTTTCTGAAATTTTGTTCGACCGTCCTCTTTTTGCATTGATTTTAGCAACGGTAGGAGCTATTGCTTCTGGGTATATTATCAATAATTTTTATGATAGCGAAAAAGACTACATCAATCGACCTCATAAATCTACTTTGGAGCAATATGTCAGTCAAAACACAAAACTAATTCTCTATTTTGTAATTAATTTCATTGTAGTAATTATTGCCAGTTATGTGTCTTTTAGATCCGTTTTGTTTTTTTCAATTTATATTTTTTCAATTTGGTTTTACTCTCATAAAATAAAAAAAATGCCTATTGTAGGTAATTTGATTTCAGCAATTTTGACGATTACTCCTTTTTTTGCCATCTTTTTGTATTACAAAAACTATAGCGGATTGATATTTGTTTTTGGATTTTATCTGTTTATGATTTTATCGATGCGAGAACTGGTAAAAGACTTGGAAAATTTAAAAGGGGATCTTACTTTAAATTATAAAACAGTGCCTGTTGTTTATGGCGAAAAAATAGCTAAAAACATGATCGTTTTTCTGGTCATAAGTAATATTTTAGTGACGGCATATTTAGTATCCTCATACGATTTAGGCAAGATGGACTATTTCTTTTATGGCAGTGTTAGTGTGCTTACTTTAGTAGTTACTCTTTTGTATAAGGCAGAGAGTCAACGACAGTATGCTCACATTCATAACTTATTAAAGTTTCTTGTTTTGTTAGGCGTTTTTAGTATTGTTTTATTAAATCCGACACTCATCCTTTCGAAGTTATTATAAGTAAAAAAATAACATACTTTGCCCATGAATGCGTTACATTTGCAAAAAATTAATCATGGCAAAAGCGAACAAGCATTCAGATAAACGTGTAGGAAAGTCGAGACCATCAAAATTGAAGGAGCCTGAAACTTCATATACAAATAAAAAATCAACACCCTCAAAATCAAAGGGAAAGTCGAATTCAAATCCTGAGGAAATTCGTTTAAATAAATACATTTCAAATTCTGGAATGTGCTCGCGTCGTGAAGCAGATATGCATATCAGTATTGGGAGTGTTATGGTCAATGGAAAAGTGGTTACCGAAATGGGTTACAAGGTTCGATTGGAAGATGAGGTTCGTTTTGACGGCGCGCGTATTAATCCTGAGAAAAAAGCTTATGTATTGCTCAACAAGCCCAAGGGTTTTGCTACCACAACTAGTGAGGGTAAAGGCCGTACGGTAATGGATTTAGTGGCCAATGCCTCCGACGCAAAAATTAGACCTATCGGCCGTTTAGGGCGAAACTCCTTAGGATTAATTTTATTCACTAATGATGAGCAATTGCATGCGAAGTTTACCAACTCCAAACATGGGGTGACACGTTTATTTCATATGGAATTAGATAAGCCCTTAAAATTTGAACATTTAAAAAGCATTCAAGAAGGCTTTAAATACGAAGGAAAATTTGTTTCGGTAGAAGCTATAAGCTATATTGATGGTACACCAAAAAATGAAATCGGGATCCAAATTAAAAATACGGGGAACACAATATTAAGAATGATTTTTGATCATTTTAAATATGAAATTGTTAAAATGGATTGTGTAACTATTGGCCCACTTTCAAAAAAGGATTTACCAAGAGGCCATTGGAAACACCTTACAGAACAAGAAATAAGTAATTTAATGATGCTTTAATTTCTGGGCAGAATTTTGATGGTATAATTCCCACACCAAAACACTTATTACGGGAATGTATTCCAAGCAGAGCATATACCATGTCTCGTCCACACTAAATTGATTGTAGGCAAAATAGCTAAAAATCAGCGTAAAACTCCACACGCGTGCGAACTTAAAATTGGTAAATACTGTAAGCAGCAACAGGCTTACAATATACCAAGGATGTACAGTAGTAGAAATCAAAAAATAGCCACTAAGTATCCATAATATTCTATGAATTAGCGCTGTTGTTGGTGTGTTATTTCGCAATAAAAAGTAACTGGTGTGTAACACGAGATAACTTGCAACGACTAAGCCCATTACATGAATTAGTGTCACATTGGCGGTGGTTTCTAACACCCATTTTATGAGGTAATAAAAACTGGCGTTAAACTCAAATTTAGAGAACCAAAGCCCGATGGTTGCACTATAATTTTCGTAAAAATTTCCACTTAAAAAGGGAAGGAAAAGGAGTGTAAAAACAACTCCAATACTTAAATAAAATCGAATGCTTTTTTTCCAACCCAATTGTGTTAAGAATAACGGTAAGCTTAGAATCGGTACTAGTTTTACAGCGATCGAAAATGCCATTGTTAGAGCAGCCAAATGCCATTTTTTGGTATGTATATAATACAATGCCATGACAAAAAAGAACAGCATCAGGCCTTCAAAATGAAGGTTGCCCGTCAGTTCAATAATAACCAAGGGATTTAAAATAAACCAATAAATATTTTTTGTGGGTAGTTGCAATTTTCGCAGTAATTTTTTGCCATAAAACAGTATGCCCAAATCGGCACTAATTAAGAGGAGTCTGAATATTATAACCGCTCCTAAAATACTGTGCTTAGAAATGATTGCAGCGATGACGAAAGGAAGTTGGTGTATGGGCGGGTAATTAGAGTAATGCCCTGCGCTTAACGGCCCCATGCCGTCAAAAAGCAATTTCATTTGTGGAAACAAAGTTGGCTGGGAAAATATTAAATCATCTGGAGTTGTTAGGTAGGGGTTGAGCCCTGTCAAAATGAGCCGCCCGTCCCATATAAATCGATAAAAATCTTGAGATAAATTTGGAACGGCAAATAAGAATACCAATCGTAATCCTATTGCTAAATAGGTTAAATACTGCTCTTTTATTTTGAGTTGTTTTAAAATCAAATAATAACAACCAAAAAGAATACTGTATAATGTAAGAAGTTTGGAATGTTCAAAACGCACCAAATCGTAAGCCAAAAAAGCATATAAAACCATGCTGAGACCTCCCCAAATAAATAGAGCGTTTTTTGAGTTTAAGATTGACCTATTGAAATCCACAAGTCAGGGGATAAATAGTTAAACTTTGGATGACAGCGATTTGAAAAATACAAATCCAAATCCTAGAAATAGCATTAGATGAAAAGGAAATAATCCAAAGTCGCCACCTTGATCACCTACAACAAATGCACTGTACATTCCGAAACCAAAATAGAACATCAATATTCCCTCAAATATAACATTTACAGAAACATTTTTTTTGAGATATTTATTGGTTTTCCAAGTGTCAGAAAGCGTATTGATATTAAATTTAGGAGTCCGTACAAAATCACTGCGTTTACCAAAATGACCTTCTAAAACAGCAATCGAATTGTGTAAGGAGAATCCCATCGCGATAGAGAAAAAAGTAAAGAACAAGGCAATATATTGCACAAAACTTTTTAAACTTGACCCATGGGATTTTTTGTACATAAACCAATAGCAAATAAAGAAAATCAGGGTGCTAATCACAAAAAAGCTCATCACATAAAAATACATTTTCAGATGCGCATATTCATTTTTTATATACAACATTGGAATGCTTAGAATACCAACGATTAGAACGTTCAAAAACATCGTGCTATTCAATAAATGAAGTAAACTGTGAAGTTTTGTTTTGGCAGAAATATTTTTATTTTTTAAGACGCGACGCATCATTTTTTGGAAATTTTCAGCACCACCTTTGTTCCATCTAAACTGTTGAGATCTTGCAGCACTGATGGCTACAGGCAATTCTGCTGGTGTTTCGACATCCTCTAAGTATTTAAATTTCCAATCTTTAAGCTGCGCTCTGTAACTCAAATCAAGATCTTCAGTTAAGGTATCACCTTCCCAATTTCCTGCATCAATAATACAAGTTTTACGCCAAACACCCGCTGTTCCATTGAAGTTGATAAAATGTCCTTTTGAGTTTCGACCTACTTGTTCAAGCGTAAAATGTGCATCTAAAGCAAAGGCTTGTATTCTAGTAAGCACAGAATAATCACGGTTGATATGTCCCCAACGTGTTTGTACTACGCCAACAGCTTCATCTTTAAAAAAGGGAACCGTACGTTTTAGCCAATCTGTTTGCGGTAAAAAGTCGGCATCGAATATAGCAATGTATTCTCCTTTGGCATTGACTAAACCTTCTTTGAGTGCACCCGCTTTAAATCCTGCACGATTTGTTCTTTGAATGTGTTGAATGTCAAACCCTTCTTTTTGTAAAGTTTGAATTAAAATGGATGTAGATTCTACAGATTCATCAGTAGAATCATCTAGCACCTGAATTTCTAATTTATCCTTTGGATAATCAATACATACAATATTTTTCAACAAGCGATCCATGACATAAATCTCGTTAAATACAGGAAGTTGTATGGTCACATAAGGAATTTCGTCAGCGTTTGAAAAATCAAATTCAGGACTGTTTTCTGTGTTTTTTTGAGCGCCTAAATAGTTAAATAGTAAATTTAATTGAGCCAAAGCATACATAAATATGAGTATGAGCGCAATAGAGTAAACAAAAATTATGACGATTTCTAAAAGCATTATTTAAAGCTATATTTGAATATCCAGGTTAATATCTTAATCCCTGCAAATATACTACCTTTTAGCGTACCAGAAACCTTTGAAACACCAATTCTATTTCGGTATTTCACAGCGATTTCCTCGTAAGAAAGACGCTGTTTTAATATTTTGAGTTGCATTTCAACTGTCCATCCATAAGTGGGGTCTTTCATCTTTAAGCCTATCAACGTGTCAAACTTAATCGCCCTAAAAGGTCCCAGGTCTGTAAATTTTGATTTAAAAAATAAACGCATTAAAAAAGTTGCGAGCCAATTCCCGAAAATTTGTTGGGGTTGCATGGCTCCTTTTTCTCTCAGATTTTTAATGCGACTTCCAAGAACAAAATCAATATTTTTTTCAATAATAGGTGCTACGATTTTGGTAAGCTCTTCGGGGTAGTCGCTGTAATCTCCATCCAAAAACACCACAATATCGGTGCCTGTTTTTTGCTGTTGGATATACTCAATCCCTTTCAAGCAAGCATTGCCATATCCAGGGATCTGTTCTGATAAAACAGTGGCACCAGCTTCGAGTGCATTTTTTGCGGTGGCATCGGTTGAGTTGTTATTAACAACAATGATTTCATCAACAAATGTAGGGAGGTCTTTTATGACTTTCCCGATAGATGTTTCTTCATTATAAGCCGGAATTATGACTTTTATAGTTTCAGTCAAATGAGTTTAATTCTTTAATTCTTGTTGCTGAGCTGGGACAATATGAGTGTCGAAATACCATGATGACCATTTCTCTAAGCTAAGAAATATACCAACGCCTATTACGACTATGGTTATGATAAGAATTAGCATATTTTTTCGCTTTCTTTTAGGGTCAATAGAGCATTGATTTTGTTTTTTCCTGAAGGAATACACGCCATATACTCCAATTAGAATAGCAATTCCTTTGAGTAATAAAGACCCTGTCCCTTCACTACCATCATCATTGTAAAATAAATCAGCAAATGAGATGGCGTAAACGCCACCCATAAGGCCAAACATGAATAGAACCGCAGGAGCGACACAACAAATTATGCCAGCTAATGCAGCACTTAAGGAGTATTTTACACTCCACTTTAAAAGACTTGGGGATTTTTCTGTAGACATAGTTTAGATATTTAAGGATTATCAAAGTTACTTAATATGTTTTAAATAATAAGCTTCTAATTTTTTAGGCGTGGTTCCAAAGAATTTCTTTAAGTGAATCACCCAAAAATGAAACTGTAACGACCAGATTCCATTGTCAAGATACCGTCGGGACGAGGTAGTCAACCAGTAGGGAAGCACTTCAAAACCGCAATGTTTATAAAGTTTATAAATCAAATCATTGTCTTCATAAACTACAAAATCTTCATTAAAGCCCTCTAAGTTTTCAAATACTTTTTTTTCAACAAATAGACTTTGATCGCCTCCGCGGCATGATTTCCAATTAAATTGTGTGAACCATCCAGCGAGTTGTAGCCACCAATGGTTACTGTCAAATTTCATTTTGAAACAACCTGTTAATGATCCTGTATGAATAGCGTTCAAAATATACTGGTCAAAGTTTTTGGGAGGAATGGAGTCTGCATGCAAAAAATAGAGCACTGTTCCTTTGGACTGAGCAGCTCCTAAATTCATTTGTTTTGCACGTCCTTTTGGGCTCTTTAATCCAATGACTTTAGGGTGTTTTTTTGAAAATTCTGATATTATAGCCTGAGTCCCGTCGGAGCTGCCCCCGTCCACGACTAGAATTTCCGAAATGGATTTTGAGCTGCTATTAAGGTTCAAATAGGTGAGTAAAGCCTCTATATTTTTAGCTTCGTTTAGTACAGGAATTATGACACTGATACTATTCATTCAGAGACCAATTATAAGTTTGAAAGTTAATTTTTGCTTCAGTTGAAATGGTCACAGTACTGTATGTATTGAGGTAGGTTATAAAAGCATCTTCTTTTGGAAAATCAGATTTAAACCATTTAAATAGTTTTGAAATTGTAATTTTTGATGGAGTCAAGCTGTTTTTTGAGGAGTCATTTACAAACTCACGTGCCGCTTGCTCTAATTGATCTGTTAAGGATTCCGCTTCATAAGCACAATTCAAAAGTTTTGGACACGACTCTGATGCACAAACTATGGCAAAATGAATCCGCGAATCGCCCATAGGTCTTAATATTTTGTGTTCAATAATGTTTAGAGACATCGTTTTACCCCCGATTTTAAAAAATGTTTGCCCCCATGGATCATTTATATCCTTAATGCTTTTTGTGGGATAATTGTCAAGAATGAGTTGAATGGTATAAGCATTATACGCGTTGATCCAAAATGCTTTTTTTTCAGCATTGCTCCAGCTCTCTTTGGGAGCATTTGAAGCTAAGACTTCAAGATATTTCCTCAAAGGTTCTTGATTACTAAGGAATCCTTTATAATTCACCTTTCCAATATCCGAAACATGTAGTTGCAAAATTTCGGTCCATTGAGAATGGTCGATAGATTGAGAACTAGCAGTGTAAAAACACAAAAGTAAGCTGTAAATTAAAAAGTGGATATGTTTCATGTGTTGTGTTAGTTAACAGCAACCTCCACCATCATAATGGAAAGTGGATTCACTAATGTAGATGTCATTCCGGTTTAAATTTGCGAGGGCAGCAGCGGTTTTGTCACAAATTGCTAAGGGTTGGTTTTTTACTAAAACATGTCCTGCCTTGTCATCAAAAAAGTCTTCTTTGCCATAAAAAATGGCTGCTTTCCCAGTAAAAACACAAGGCCCGTCTGCAGGCATTGGATCTTTAATAGCTGCAACTTCGATAGATTCAATGTAAATCAATTCGTCTGTATTATAGTGCAGTGGGTCTAAAATTCTGTAAGGTTTTCGGGCTCTTATTTCAATAGTACCAAACCCGGCATCTGTAAGCATTTTCACATAATCTTTAATTGGAATGCTTCCACTCAAGCATAAAGCTCTCAGGCGTTCATCTTCGCGAAGTGTTTCGTTCATGGGTTGCTCGCAAGTAGGATCGCTCATGACCAGTTTTCCGTGTGGTTTCAGAACGCGGTACATTTCAGAAATTGCTTTTTTAAGCTCTTCGACTTTAAAAATATTAAACAAACAATTTTGTGCGGCCACATCAATACTGTTGTCCTCTACAGGCAAATTGAGTGCATCTCCTTTTTTAAGACTCACAAACTTTTTATCAAACCAAGAATTCTGAGCTTCTGCTTCTGTGAAATTTTTCTTGGAGGCTTCTAACATTTCGTCCACCACATCCACACCAATTACCCCGTCTTTTTGACGACTAAAATAAGCGAATTGTAGCAACTCCATACCACCACCAACTCCTACATATAGTATTTTTGGGTTGTTGGTCAGGTCACGAGCATGCACCGTACTTCCGCAACCATAGTTCATTTCTTGCATGATTTTAGGAATTTTCAAACCGGGGAGTTCCCATATAGGGTTGGTTGTACAGCAGAGTCCAATATCAGGACTAAGGGCTGCTTCTTTGTAAACGTCGTGGGTGGTGTCGAGGTAGCTCATTTATAAGGTTTTTATTAATTCTTTAAATAGGGTGATCATATCGGGTTCGGCTTTTGCTGCCATTGCTATAATTTCTGAAATATTAACCGGTTTTAAGTGTTCGGGATTACATTCATCTGTTAGAACAGAAACTGCTGCTACTTTTAATTGAAGGTGATTGGCTACAATAATTTCGGGAACGGTACTCATACCAACAGCATCAGCGCCCATCAGTCTTAGCATTTTATATTCTGCTCGTGTTTCAAGTTGAGGTCCCACAACACTTACATAAACGCCTTTGTGTAATGTCATATTATTTTTAAGGGCGATGGTCTCAAAACGGGTGTTAAGTGTGGTGTTATAAGGAGCGCTCATGTCTACAAAACGTTCTCCTAGCTGCTCCACACCTTTAAATGCCAAAGGGGATCCACCTTGTAAGTTGATATGGTCTTCAATAAGCATTAACTCTCCTTTTTTGTAATCTAAATTAAGAGCGCCAGAGGCATTAGAAACCAAAAGTGTATCAATACCCAAGTGTTTCATGATGCGTACGGGATAGGTGACATCTTGCAGGCTATAGCCTTCGTATAGATGAAATCGCCCTTGCATGACGATCACTTTTTTTCCTTCCAGAATACCATAAATTAATTTTCCTTTATGAAATTCAACCGTTGCTGTGGGGAAGTTGGGAATGTGATTGTAACTCACTTCTTTCAAAACTTCCACATGGTTCAGAAGTTGTCCTAACCCTGTACCAAGAATGATTCCAATTTCTGGGGATTCAAATCCTTTTTCTTTTAGATAATCAGTTGTTTCTTCAATGAATTTCATCATAATTTTATTTTTTTTAGTAGTTCTGGATGTCTCTGTAGATCATCAAATGTATCAATGTCGTTCAAGGCTTCCAAAAGTTTAACATTTTCTTGCTCTAAATTTTTTAGAGTAGTTTCTAAAACAGAGTCAGTTCCCCATTGTTTATTTTTAAATACAGCGGGGTGCAGTACTTTCATTCCTAACAAATAATAGCCACCATCTAGTGAGGGGCCTATGACGAGGTTGTGGTTTTCTAAAGCCTTAAAAGCATTTTCGATGTGTGCGGATTTTAAATCAAATAAATCACTTCCTACAATCACTACCTTTTCATACCCTTCTTTAAAAGCCATTTCAAAGGCATGTTGCATTCGCTCCCCTAAATCGTTCCCTTTTTGGAGCTTTTTCTGAAAGCAGCGATCACTCCACAAGTCATTGTTTTGAATTTCTTCGGAGTAATACACCACTTTATCACTAGATACTTTTTGCAATACAGATTCTGTATGTTTGAGTAAAAGTATATATATGTTCAAGGCCTTTTTGTCTCCGATGGTTTTGGCAAGTCGTGTTTTTACCTTTCCCAACTCAGGATTTCTTACAAAAACGATGCTTAGATTTTTAGTCATAAACTTTAGTACCTTTTATTAGATAAGCACCCCATTTTTTGGAATAGGCGTGTACTTTTGGTGTTTGTTTCAGTTTGTTATCATAGACTTTCTTCCCTTTGTTGATCCATTCAAAGATGCCTCCATATAAGTTATAGACAGCTGTGTAGCCTTCTGCGAGGAGTTGTTTTCCGATACTTTCGGAGCGCACACCAACAGAGCAGTACACTACAATTGTTTTATTTTTATCTTTGATTTGACTTACTACTTTTGAAATTTCAAAGTTGTCAAATCCCACATGAATGGCTTTGTTCAGGTGACTTACATTGTATTCTGCTATTTCTCGCACATCCAACAAAATAGGGGGTGTTTCTAATTGACTTAATTCCTCCACTTGAATATAAGCTACAGATTGATCGTTGAGTCTATTTAAAACAGCGTCAATAGATGGCTGTCCAAATCCATTTACAAATAGTAAGTTAAAGCCTATAAAAATTAGTTTTTTTAACATATTACACTACGGTTCCTTGGCAACTACTTCCTGCACCAGCCGTACAGCCATAGCAATGTTGCGAAATACAAATAGTTCGTTTATTTAGGAGTTCTTTATTAAAATCGCGAATGTGTTGTACAGGACTGTCCACTTTCAATTCTAACATTTGATTAAAATCACAATCGTAGAGCCAGCCATCCCAACTTACAGAAAGTGTATTGGTACACATCACATTGTTTACGGCGGCAGGATTAAAGGCCTCTACTAAATTATACATATAGTCTTCATAATTTTCAGAAGCTATTAGATAATCTAAGAACCGACTGATGGGTAGGTTGGTAATCGAAAACAAATTGTGAAACTGAATCTCAAAATTTGATAACAATGCTTTTTTGAAGTCCGCTTCTAAAGCCGTTTGGTTTCCTGGTAAAAAGGCACCGGAAGGGTTGTAAACCAAATCGAGTTTTAGTTCTGATTCAGGCATTCCGTAGCCTACTGCATTTAACATTTTCAAAGCTTTGATAGAGGCATTAAAAACACCGTCGCCTCTTTGTTTGTCTGTTTTTCCTTCCGTCCAATGTGGCATAGAGGATATGACATGTACCTTGTGTTTTTTGAAAAACTCGGGTAGATCATGGTATTTTTTATTGGCTGTAATGATGGTTAAATTGGACCGTACGATGACCTCTTTGATTCCAACTTTGGTAGCTTCTTCTACAAACCATCTAAAATCAGGATTCATTTCGGGAGCACCGCCTGTAAGATCTAGTGTATGCGCACCTGTTTGTTTGATCACGTCCAAACACAGTTGCATCGTTTCGCGGATCATAATTTCTTTACGGTCGGGACCAGCGTCTACGTGACAATGTGCACATACTTGGTTACACATATACCCTACGTTGATTTGTAGGATTTCTAATGTTTTTGGTCGTAAAGGAAATTGATTCTGAACCTCTAATTGTGTACTAAACTTTGGTAGCTCTCCATTTTGAAAGATGCCATTAGATAAAATTTCTAATTGGCGTTGGGCGTTAGCAAGTTCATTTTCACGTTTCTTAAGTGACTTTAATGGCATCGATTACATGGATAATTTTTTGTATTTATTCATCATTTGTACACTATGTACTAGGGTGGCGCCACTTTCAATGGCGGCACCTGCATGGACTGCTTCCATCATTTCTTCTTTGGTAATCCCTCGTTTTAAGCCATCTTGTGTGTAGGCATCAATGCAATAAGGACACTTTACAACATGCGATACTGCTAGAGCAATAAGCGATTTTTCTCGAGCGGATAAAGCACCTTCTTCAAATACACTTCCATAGTAATCAAAGAATTTTTTTCCGAGTTCTTCGTTCCATTCTGTAATGTTTCCAAATTTTCGTAAATCTGATGGGTCATAATAGGAGTTACTCATGTTTTGTATGTTTAAGACTATTTTGATAATATTTTTTAAAACTAGTGAAAATTCTTCGAAATCTCTCAAATTCTCCAAAATCCATAGAAATTCCAATTTTAAATACTGTCTTTGCCGTTACCAAAACCATACAAAACTACTACATATTCTTGTTTTTGTAATTACGAATTTTTATTACAAAATACAAGTTATTTAAATAATTCCTAATTTTAACTGATTAAATTAATAATTATATCAAAATTAATTCATTTAATTACATAATGTATATTTTTTGTTGTGGTAATAAATTAGTCAAATGAGAGGGTTATTTCTTAATATTGGAGGTATAACCCTAAATCTATTTATTATGAAAAAAATTACTTTATTAATTGCAATAATCAGCTTTGTTGGTTATTCCCAAAGTACAATTGACTTTGAAACAGGAGGCGTTGGAGCTTCCTGGACTTGGACCGTAGATCAAAACGACACTAATCCTGCACTTGAATTTGTAGCGAATCCAAACACTACTGGAAATACATCTGCACGGACAGCTAAACTGACAACAAAGTCAGCGGGACAGGCATGGGCATTAGCCTACTCTGATGGTATTGGTAGCTTTACGTTTGCGGCCAACAACAGTCTTGTAAAAATGATGGTCAGAAAAAGTGTTGCTACAGATGTTGCTATTAAATTTGAAATTCCAAATGGGATTAACAAAGAAATCAAAGCAACAACAACGGTGACTAATGGAGATTGGAAAGAATTATCATTTGATTTTAGTTCTGTTATAGGGAGTACATACAGTCGAATTGTAATTATCCCCGATTTTTTAGTTAGAACATCAGATAACATTATTTATTTCGATCAAATAACTTTTAATGCTGGTACACCACCAGCTACTCCTACTGCTGATGCACCCACGCCGCCAACACGAGAAGCTAATGATGTTATATCTATTTATAGTGATGCGTATACGAATATAAATATTACTAATTTTAATCCAGGTTGGGGGCAATCAGGAGCTGTTAATTCTTCCTTTGATCCAACTGGAAATGGATCCAACACAGTTTTGGCTTATACAGGTTTTAATTATCAAGGAACTGAATTTGATACTCAAGATGCTTCAGATATGGAGAATTTACATGTTGATGTTTGGACGGATACTGCAGGAGCAGTTCTAAAAGTATCTCCAATAAATAATGCTACTGGAGGAACTGGAGTTGTTGAGTTTCTTGTTGGCGTTACCCTAGTCAATGCTGGCTGGAGTTCTGTGGACATTACAAAAAGTTCATTTACGGGAATGACATGGGACAATGTGCATCAACTTAAATTTGATGGAAAATCTGGAACAACTCCTTCAAATGTCTATATTGACAACATCTATTTCTGGAAAGCCCCAACAGCAGGCTTAGACGATCATTCTCTCAGCTCTCTCAAAATGTATCCGAACCCTGCCAATGGCATTGTAAAGTTCTCAACGGACACAAACGAAGCCTTAGAAGTTTCTGTCTATGACCTTTTGGGAAAGCAAGTAGTTCCTGTGCAAACGATACAGTCTCAACTTAACATCTCGAGCTTAAATCCTGGAGTGTATTTTGTAACTATGAAACAAGGCACTAATACTGCCACCAAAAAATTAGTTATAAATTAAATGACAGCTAACCAGCCAAATTTAATTGTAATGAAGCCTCCACTTGTGGAGGCTTTTTTTTTACTTTAGATGTTTGTAATTATTTATATCGTATGAGTTTGTAGGCTAATTAATGAACTTATCAGCTATAGATGCAAGCGATTCTTACGGATTGTAATATCACTATTAATTCACTCCTATGTTAAAGATTTGATATGTTTAGAATGTTTTAGAAACAAAATGTATAATATTTATAACACAACATTAAACATATTGAACCATACAATTCCCATACATTTTAATTTTATTTAAAAACTTAACATAAATTTATGTTTTTGGTTTTGATAATTTTTACAGGTAATAATTACGAATAATTGCAATCATGAACCGTAAAATTATCAGTGTATGTATTTTGTATTGCTTTGTTTAAATATTATACAATAAGATTATACTATATTTGGATTGATTATTAACTTAAAACTTTTAACATGAAAAAAATTACATTACTAATGAGCCTATTGTTTACAACAATTGGATTTTCTCAAGAACTTGTTACTAACGGAGACTTTCAGACAGGTGCTGCTGCTCCTTGGACTGGTAATGCAGCCAATCCTGTAGATTTAGGAGGTGGAGCCTTTTTTAATGAAGCGAATGTTACGACAGCGGTTAATGCATATGAAGTGAATTTGAGTCAAGAAATTTTGTTAAACGATGGTGTTACTTATACCCTTACTTTTGATGCATTTACAGATGAAATTACTGGTTCAAGGACTATGCTTGCTGGTCTCGGTCAAACAGGGGCTCCTTATATGGCGTTAACACAAACTGTTAACTTAACATCAACTTTACAAACTTTTACATACACCATGACCATTAATTATGGTGATGCCGTTACTGACAGAGTTCTTTTTGATATGGGTGCAGATACAGGTTATGTATATATAGATAACGTTTCTGTCCAAGAATTTGTTGATACTGAAGCTCCAACTGACTTTACTGCGTCTGCAGGAACAGTGGGTGCTACTTCGGTTGAATTGTTATTAAATGCTATGGATAACTCTGGGTCTGTAACGTATGATGTTACTTATGGAACAACTACAACACAAGCGACAGGAGATTCAGGAGTTGAAACTTCTATGACAATTAACGGGTTAACTCCTGAAACAGCATACACTTTTTCAGTCTCTGCGAGCGATTCTTCATCAAATGTTGCAGCAAATAACCCAATAGAGGTGTCTGCAACAACAATAGAAGACACAAACACTGCTTGTGCAGGAAGTTCTAGTAGTGCCCAACAAGGATCATTTGGTGATTCAACTTTTGATTATGCATTTGAAACTTTAACTAACGGAGATGTAAGAATGACTTTTACATTAGATCAACCTGGTCTTGTAGCTTTAGCTTGGAATCAAATTCCGTTTAGTGAGACACCTATGACTGTTACTGGTAATGTGGCTACATTAGATCTTACTGGTTTATCTGAAGGTGATGTCATTAATAAGGCTGTTAAGTTTGAATGGGCAGCGGGTGGATTTGCTGTTACCCAATACTTTGCTTACACAGTTGGAGACGATTGTAGTGGACCAGCTCCTGTAACTTACACAGTTAGCGTAGATGTTTCTGAAATTCCAGGAGGCGTTAATATTTTCACGAATTTTTCTGGTGCTTGGGCTGAAGTGGCAGCAACAAGCATGGGAAATAATGTTTATTCTTATACGTTCACTGACGTTGCTATAGATGTTACTATGATTGAATATCAGTGGAAAGTGTACACTGGTGGAGATGCTAATACCCAAGAAAACTTAACTGCACTTCCAGGTGGTGGAGGTCTTGAAAATCATATGGCAGCTTTGATTCCAGCAAATGAAGCACTAAACACAGATTACAATCTCTATTGTAATAGAACTGTTAGACCGGATGGTGTTGGTTTTGATGCTCAAACGTATTACTTCAATTCATTTAGAAAGCCAGGAGTGGCTTACAGTTCAGTTTCTGTGACTGCACCAGCTGGAGATAATATTGTAATGGATTACAGTGTAAATGCTTTTAGCGAATTTCATGGTCCTGGTACTACAGATAACGGAGATGGTACTCACACTGCAATAATAGATTCTTCAGCAGGTTTTGAATACAAATGGAATAATTTAACTACACCAGAACAAGAAGATTTACTTACATGTACAGATGGTGACTTAATTAACACTGATAATTCTTCATATGCTAACAGAATTTTCATTGCAGGTTCTTTGTCAGTTTCTGATGTTTTTGGTGATTGTCCTTCAGTTGCTGGGGTAGAAGATTTTGCTGTAAACACAGTAAAAATGTATCCTAACCCTGCTAAAGGTTTTGTAAACTTCTCATCAGCTTCAAATGAAGCGTTAGATGTTGCAGTTTACGATATGTTAGGAAAAGAAGTATTACGTGCAAACGCAGTACAGTCTCAGCTTAATATTTCTAGCTTAAACCCTGGAATGTATTTTGTAAATATGACACAAGGATCTAATGTTTCTACAAAGAAATTATTAGTGAACTAAGGTTTAACCAACCCAATTTAATTTTTAAAAGGCTTCCTATTTGGAAGCCTTTTTTTATGGCGTTATTCCAACTAAAATCGATACATACAAGGTTTCCAGGCGTCGTTACAAGAGCAGCATGAACCAAGTAAACTCATGAAATGAAACTAAAAAACAAAAAAAGCTAGCTTTATGCTGTATCCTTAGCATCATAAAGCGCCTCTAAATCATTAATGGCATCCCTTATAGTTCCTATAATCTCTTTTGGATTTTTTTGTGGTTTGGTGGATATAAATAAGTCTTTCAGATCAACATCGAGGGCGGTAGCTATTTTTAATAATAATTCGGGGCGTGGATGTGTTTTTCCGGTCAATATAAAACTGATTGTATTCTCTGAGACTCCAACTCTTTCAGCAAGGGATTTACCCGTAGTTTTTTTCTATTTTAATAAATCTCTTAGTCTTAAAATATTACTCATAATTTAGATATTTAGATTTATGGGTTCTGTCGCATCTAATGTAATGAAAATTTTTATTTTTTTATATTTACAACAAAAAGATGTTCAAAGGTCACTGTTTTCCTAA
>ERZ807291.4143-NODE-4143-length-19577-cov-9.986374_pt1 | contig 19577 bp, 14 predicted proteins | sample MGYA00521257_ERZ807291 | MGnify/ENA primary metagenome ERZ807291 (study PRJEB31413, sample SAMN03169783) | marine metagenome | biome: Marine; feature: Water; material: Subsurface seawater | place: North Sea | collected 2011-04-28 | depth 1 m m ... | reverse complement strand
GGAGTTAACTACGAAAAAAGAATTGAGCAACGTACAGTAAGACCTAAATCTTAATTGAAAAATAATTTAAAAATGGAGGGCTTAATTGCCCTTTTTTTATTTGTTGTCCTTTGGCTATATCTTGCTTTAAGGGCAGTTTATGTGCCTATGGTACACGATGAATTGGTTACAGTTCACGCTTATATGTTAAGTGGAAAATGGTTTCCGTTTAGCGGTTATGTAGATGCCAATAACCACTTGTTAAACTCAGCATTGGGCAGCTTTTTTATTTCACTTTTTGGATTTAAAAACTATCTAATTCCGAGGTTACCAAATCTTTTGGCCTTCCCCCTATTTTTTTGGATTTTATGGCCCTTGGGTAAAGAATTGTTTCAAAATAAGTTTTTAAAATGGGGATGCATTTTGGTGCTTAGTTGCACTCCATATTTTTTAGAGTTTTTTGCTTTGGCAAGAGGTTACGGACTCTCAATGGGTTGTTTTATGTTAAGCCTCTTAGGTTTAGTAAAGTTTCAAAAACAACTTTCTACAAAATGGCTTTGGGTAACAAGTTTGGCAATTGTTGGCGCATTATTGAGCAACCTTACACTAATTTTTGTGGGCTGTGGTATTTTGGTTTTGTTAGGCCTAGTCATGGTAATTTCAAAGCAAAATAAAGCTTCTAGTTGGGCACCTATTGGGCTAATAATATTGACTTTAGGTTTTGTTTTATGGTATGGTCTTCAATTGCAAGGCGAAGGAAAACTTTATTACGGCAGCGATGAAGGTTTTTTCGCACTCACCATAAACTCATTGGCCAAAGAGCTATTGCTTGTTGAAGGTAATTTGGTTCAAATTGTAATTGGCATTTTAGGGCTTTTGGTTTTGATAGGTTTTGGCATCCAACTTTCTAAAAAACTCACTATAAAAAACCTACAGAATAACCCTTGGATGATTTTTCCTTTTTTGTTGTTGGTTTCGGTTTCGGCTATTCTTGTTTCCAATTGGGTTTTGGGAATCAACTTTCCTGAAGACAGAGCAGCCTTGTTTCTTTACCCAGTTTTTGTACTAAGTCTTTTTACCCAAGTTGAACATTATATAAAACCAACATTGGCCAAATCTGGGTTAAGTTTAATGGCGATGTTGTTTCCTTTTATGTTGATGGCAAACCTTAATTTAAACCATTCAATTTTTTGGAAACACGACCATATTCACCCAACGTTTGTAAAAACTATTGAAACCTTTATTAAAGAAAATGAAGCCCTCCCAACTATGGCAGGAAAAATAATTCATCAATCGGTTTGGGGACAAGCAGGTAAAGCAGTCAACCTTCAACTTCCTAGTTTACAACGGTACAAAAACAAAACTGACACCATTGCCGATTTTCATTTGGTTTTGCTAGATCGCTATCCTCAATTAAATAGTTACTATGAAGTTGAGTTTTTTGATAAAATTTCAGGACTATCTCTAGTGAAAAGAAAATCTCTTTTAAAAAGAAAATTACTTGCCGAAAAAACCATCCAAAAAGGAAAAACTGAAGATGAGTTTATTACTTTGTGGAATAACATTTCTGACTCATTAGCAGGAAAACACATTTATCTATCTGTTGAAGGTGAAATAAAAAGAGAAAGTTTTCCGAGCGAAATGGTAATGGTTTCGCAAGACCAAACATCGGCAGGAGCCAATACTTATTACGAAGTTTATGGGTTTGACATGATGCTAAATCCGCCAGAAAATAATGTAAAATTGGGCATGTATATTCCCTCGGTTGAAAACCCAAAAGGAGCAGGTTTTTACCTTTGGAACAAAGAAAAGTTTCCGCTTGAAATAAATAACCTAAAACTTCGATTATATACATTAGAGCCCTAGTTTAAAATTTTTAAATTTACACCATGAGCCTCACCAAAGACCAAATAGCACAAAGAATTGCCAAAGAGCTGAAAGACGGATATTATGTAAACCTCGGAATCGGAATCCCAACCTTGGTTGCCAATTATATTCCTGATGGAATGGATGTAGTTTTACAATCTGAAAATGGATTGTTAGGCATGGGACCTTTTCCAGAAGAAGGTACAGAAGATGCTGACTTAATTAACGCAGGTAAACAAACCATTACCACTTTGCCGGGCTCGGTGTTTTTCGATTCAGCTACAAGCTTTGCCATGATTAGAGGGGGCCATGTTCAACTTACTGTTTTAGGCGCTATGGAAGTTGCTGATAATGGAGACATTGCCAACTGGAAAATTCCGGGAAGAATGGTAAAAGGTATGGGTGGCGCTATGGATTTGGTGGCTAGTGCCGATAATATCATTGTAGCCATGCAACATACTAACCGTGCAGGAGAATCGAAATTACTTTCAAAGTGTTCGTTACCAATTACAGGCGTTCAATGTGTAAGAATGGTGGTAACCGATATTGCGGTTCTAGAAGTTACCCAAAACGATGGTTTTAAACTTTTAGAAAGAGCACCAGGTGTTTCTGTAGAAGAAATAGTTTCGAAAACCGAAGGAAGGTTAATAGTTGAGGGAGAAATTCCTGAAATGACATTTTAATTTTTTACTTTGAAATTATCCATCCTTATTCCTGCTTTTAACGAAGCAAAAACAATTCATTTAATTCTCGATAGAATTTTGGATGTTGAGCTGATCAACAACATCCAAAAAGAAATTATTTTGGTTGATGATTACTCTACCGATGGCACTTTTGAAGCTATTGAAAAGTACATTGAAAACCACCCTGAAGAAAATTTTGTTTATCACAAACAGCCGAAAAATATGGGCAAAGGTGCAGCTCTTCATAAAGCCATTGAGTTGGCTACTGGAGATTACCTAATTGTGCAAGATGCCGATTTAGAATATGATCCGCGTGAATACAATTTGTTGCTAAAACCTATTGTTGAAGGCAACGCTGATGTAGTTTATGGTTCAAGGTTTATGGGTAACCAACCACACAGAATTTTATTTTTTTGGCACTCCATCGGGAATGGTTTTTTAACCTTTTTGTCGAACATGTTTTCGAACCTTAACCTTACCGATATGGAAACATGTTATAAGTTGATAGATTCGAAAATGGCCAAATCGTTAAACCTAATAGAAAAAAGATTCGGTTTTGAACCTGAAATTACTGCAAAGCTTGCCCGAATCAAAAACATCAGAATTTATGAAGTTGGCATTTCATATTACGGCAGAACTTATGAAGAAGGAAAAAAAATTAATTGGAAAGACGGATTTAGAGCCATTTATTGCATTTTAAAATACAATTTGTTCAATTAATTCAGATTTTCGCAAACCAACCTAATTAGCGTTTTGAGTAACCTTCCCTCGTTAGATTTAATTATTCCATGTTTTAACCCTCCTTTAGGATGGGAGCACATCATAATTGGAACATTTCAGAAAATTGAGCGAAGTATGGAAGGAGTTCCATTAAAAATAATTTTGGTTAACGATGGAAGTTCAACTGGAGTAACTCCTGAAAAGTTTAAAATACTTAGAGAAAGTAACTTGCCTATTGAAATTGTAAGCTATACAAAAAACCAAGGCAAAGGCTATGCCTTGAGGCAAGGGGCCATTGAGGCCGATAGTGATTTTCAAATATTTACTGATGTTGATTTTCCTTACACCATTCCATCCATTATTGCCATTTACAACTCCTTAAAATCTGGCAACGATGTAGCTTTAGGAACCCGCAAAGCTGACTATTACCAAACAGTACCTTTTGTAAGAAGGTTAATTTCTAAGTTTTTAAGATGGGTTTTAAAAAGTGTTTTAAAACTTCCTATTACCGATACCCAATGCGGGTTAAAAGGCTTTAACCAAAAAGGTAAGCAAGTGTTTTTACAAACTACCATCAACCGCTTTTTATTCGATTTAGAATTTGTAAAAATGGTAACCCAAAAAAACCTCAACCTAAAAGTTGACCCAGTAAACGTAAAATTAAGGCCCGATGTGGTTTTTAGCAAAATGAATTACAAGGTGCTCATGGGCGAATCAATTAACTTTGCCCGCTTGTTTTTTAGAAATTAAAATTTGGGTTTACATAAACTAACCAAGTATTTTGCTTTTGTAATTTCCTTTTTGGTAATTTTAATGTATCACCACGAAGTAATATTGAGTCCGAATAGCTTTTTGTTTGGCGATTACTTTGATGGTTTAAAAAACTATTACACTCCTCTTTACCACATACTATTCGACGAAAGCTACAGTCGCTTTGGTGGTATGAATTACCCCAATGGCGAACAAATAGTTTTTGCCGATGCCCAACCACTTATTTCGGCCATCATCAAGTTCATATCAACCAACATAGTTGATATTTCAAGCTATACTGTTGGGATTTTAAATTTTTTGATGTTTTTAAGTATACCTATTTCGGCTTTAATTCTTTCAGCTGTATTCGAAAGGCTCAAAGTTGGCGGCTGGAAAAACATTTTAGCTTCTGTTTTTTTGGCGTTATTGGCGCCACAAATTTTTAGAATTTCGGGCCATTATGCTTTGGCGTATTCTTTTGTAATACCCTTAGTCATTTGGTTTTGGTTGTGGCAACAGCAAAAACCTTCGTATAAAAAAGACTTGGTTATTGGGTTCTCCATAACTTTCATTTCGCTAATTCATTTTTACTTTTTTGCTTTAATGGCTTTTGGATCGGCTTTGGCTCATTTGGTGAATTTCTTAACGCCCAAAAGACCGCTTCCAAAACAATTTTTCTTTAGCTTTTTAGGCCAAATAGTATTGCCTTTTTTCTTGTTACAGGTTTGGTTGGCCTTAACCGATTCTGTAACCGATAGGCCTAACAGTCCGTATGGATTTTTGGCTTACCGTGCTTTTTGGGAAAGTATTTTTTTGCCAGTTGGAAAACCTCTTGGTACTTTCATCAACCATAATATTACCCAAATTAGAGATGTATCGTGGGAGGGAATTGCTTATGCGGGTTTGCCTGCCTCGCTTTTTACCGTTTTTTATTTGGTTTCGTTGCCCTTTAAAAAAATAAGGTTTAAAGGAAATGGCCAAATGCTCTCCTTCAATATTGCTGCTGTTTTGCTATTGCTTTTCGCGATGGGATTTCCGTTTTTGCTTAACCTTCAGTGGTTGGTAGATTATACCGGGCCTTTAAAGCAATTTAGAGGAATTGGCAGGTTTGGTTGGATTTTTTATTACGCCATCAACATTGCTTGTTTTTTGTGGATTTTCAAAAGACATTGGTCAAAATTTTGGCAATCAGTACTTTTTTACGGTTTGGTAATTTCTGCTATGATATACGAAGTAAATGTGGTACACAGCAAACCGTTTTACCAACAAAACTCTTCGGCAGGTTTATACCAAAAAAATACAATTGTAAATGCAAATGAGTTTGATGCCATTTTGCCAATTCCATATTTCCACACAGGTTCAGAAAATATTTGGTATGGCCCCGAAGGTTCAGCCATTTTAAAATACAGCTTCGAAACTTCCATCCAAACCGGACTTCCAATTTTAGGTGTTCAAATGAGTAGGACTTCGCTTAGCCAAACCATTAGCAATTTAAAACTAGTTTACAACCAAGATTCAATTCCTCCCACAATTTCACTTGAAGGAAACTATTTACTCGTAAAAGAAAAAAACTTTGAGCCGAGCGGATTTTTAAACTCAATTTATAGCCAAGCCTACTTAATAACATCGAATGAAGACTTTGAATTATTGCAAATATCTGGGCAAGAAATTGCTGATTTAACACAGCCTGATTTTCAAAACAAAGAGAGTTTAACCGCTATACTTTTCAATGATTTTGAAGAGCTAGCATCATCTAAAACATACAACAAATCAAAAGGCGCACTTGAAGCAAGCATGAACCAATACACCAAGTTATTTGAATATAAAGCTAATGATAGCGCTCAAACAGTTTTGGTAACATTTCAATATTATTTAAACCAAGATGTAAACCCAACAGTACAAATTATTGAAGAAAAGTTAAACCCCAAAAATGAGGTAACCTCGTATAACTCATTTCCTGTTTTTCAAAAAATAAAATACATGGGCAATTGGGCAAAAATTGAGTTTAAAACCACTATCTCCAAAGGCGAAAAGCTTCAGGTTAACCTGCAAAAAAACAGCTCAAAACCACGTAAAATTTGGGTTGATGAGTTGAGGGTTTTTCAGGTTAATTAGCTTTAATCGTCATTCCCTTGCAAATGGGAATCTCCTTCTTTTTCGTCATCCAGAAGTAGGCTGCAATCCAACTGATGGATCTATTTATTGAAGATGAGTTCTCGATACTTCTTCCGTTGTGCTGCATAAACTCAAACTGACTTTAGTTTAGTCATTTCGAAATGAAAAACAAAACATGGTTAATGCTTTTTTTTGATTGAACCCGCCCACTCTTTCGGGCAAGAAATTTTTTTATTAAAAGTGTAAGTTTTTAAATATTAATGGACTTCTCACTCTTTTTGCAAAAGAGGTTTGAAAGGACATCATTGATAAATTTGAGAGATTCCCTGCCTAGCCGTCAGGCAGACTTGCTCGCCTTTCCTCAACCTCCAAGGAATGAGGAGATTTTTTGAATAGTTCTCGATACACTGCTTTTGCAAAGCAGCACTCGAACTGACTTTAATTTAGTCATTTCGAAATGAAAAATAAAACATGGTTAATGCTTTTGTTTTGATTGAGCCCGCCCATTCTTTCGAGCAAGAAATCTTTTTATTAAAAATGTAAGTTTTTTAATATAAATGGATTTCTCACTCTTTTTGCAAAAGAGTTTCGAGTGGACATCATTGATAAATTAGAGAGATTCCCTGCCTTGCCTTAAGACAGGCTTGCTCGCCTTTCCTCAACCTCCAAGGAATGAGGAGATTTTTTGAATAGTTCTCGATACTTCTTCCGTTGTGCGGCAGAAACTCAAACTGACTTTAGTTTTTTGGTTTCTAAATAGAAAACAATCAACTACTTCCCCTTTCTTAGCATTTTCTTAAGAGCATAAACCCCTAAAACAGTTTTAGCATCATAAACAAATCGGTTAAAAAACGGAATTTTATTTCCTAAACCTTCGCTTACAGCAGTTCGGCATGGGTTGCACTTTCCGCAAGGTTTATTATTTTGGGGTTTGTGGCAAAACCATGTTAAATCAATAATTTCTTTCCACCCATTTTCATAGGCTTTGGCCAACATTTCTTTTTTACTGAGGTGTAGAATAGGAAAATGATAATACTTAAAAACTTCAAAATGCAGTTGGTCTTTTTCTGTTTTAATTTTGGTTTCATCAAGAAAGTAAAGATGCTTTTCTTTTTCAATAACCAAGCTTGCAAAACTTTGCGATAACGATTCGCCAAACTCGGTTACTTCACCTTTTTTAATAACGCCCAACTCAAGGTTGTTTAATTTTTGCTCAAAACAAAACCTCGCCAACCAATCGTATTGGGTGCCAATATGCCTTATCGATTTTAATTGTTGAAACGAGTTTGAAATTTCTGTATTGGATGCAACATCAGCCACAGCATAAAACTTGGTGGGCAAAATGTTATTTTTTACTTCAGGAAACCGCTTAATAATCTCGTTCTTAATGTTCTTTATGGTTTTCAACTCCATTAATGTAGAAGGACGAGTATCATCAATCAAATAAAATGGCTGTACTTTTTGGCGCAGCTCCAACACAATTTGCAACAGCCTAAAGGTAGAGTCAAGGCCACCTGTCCAAAGTAGATTTTTGGTTTCCATTTTATTGTCTTGTAAAAAGGCAAAGAAACTTAAACATATCCAATCAACAAATGGGCTTCGTTACACTTCAACAATGTATTTTTGGCCACATAAATTTTTACCATGAATATTTTGTTGTTGGGTTCGGGAGGAAGAGAGCATGCCTTAGCATGGAAAATGGCCCAAAGTAAACTCACCAAAAAACTTTATATAGCCCCGGGAAATGGCGGCACCGAAGAAGTTGGTGAAAATATTTCTTTGAATATTTCAAACTTTGAAGAAACAAAAAGGTTTCTAATTTCTAAAAATATTTCGTTGGTTGTTGTAGGCCCTGAGCAGCCTTTGGTTAATGGGTTTACCGATAATTTAGCTAACGATTTAGAGCTTAATCACATCAATGTTATTGGCCCGAAAAAAATTGGCGCTACCTTAGAGGGAAGCAAAGACTTTTCGAAGCAATTTATGTTTAGAAATGGCGTGCCAACTGCAGCCTACCAATCTTTCACCAAAAGTACCTTAAGCGAAGGTTTAGCCTTTTTAGAAACGCTAAAACCTCCTTACGTTTTAAAAGCAGATGGTTTAGCAGCAGGAAAAGGTGTTTTGATTTTAGATGATTTAGCTGAGGCTAAACAAGAGCTCACCAGTATGTTCGAAGGTAAGTTTGGAGAGGCAAGTAACACCGTGGTTATCGAAGAGTTTTTAGATGGCATTGAGCTTTCTGTTTTTGTGGTAACTGATGGAAAAGATTATGTGATTTTGCCAGAAGCCAAAGATTACAAAAGAATTGGTGAAGGAGACAAAGGCCTAAATACTGGCGGAATGGGAGCGGTTTCTCCTGTGCCATTTGCTAAAGGAGAGTTTTTACAAAAAGTTGAAGAAAAAGTAATTAAACCTACCATTAATGGCTTAGCCAAAGATAGAATCGAATACAAAGGCTTTATCTTTTTTGGTTTGATAAAAGTTAATAACGAGCCTTATGTTATTGAGTACAACGTAAGAATGGGCGACCCAGAAACGGAAGTTGTAATACCAAGAATTAAATCTGATTTGGTTGCGCTATTTGATGCTTGTGCAAAAGGAACTTTGGCAAATTACAAATTAGAGGTAATGGATGAAACCGCCTTAACCATTGTTGCTGTTTCGGGAGGTTATCCTGGTAATTATGAAAAAGGCAAACTAATTTCGGGAATTAGAGATGCTCAGGCAGGAATTTATTTTCATGCAGGCACAAAATCTGATGGAGATGATTTGGTAACTTCAGGTGGAAGAGTAATTGCTTGCACTGGTTTTGGCAATACTTTGGTAAAAGCAAAAAACAATGCTTTAACCATGGTAAATAGCCTAAAGTTTCAAGGAAAATATAACAGAAAAGATATAGGAAACGATTTAGAAGGGCTTATTTAAGCGTACCTTCTTCTTTTGCTTTTTTGTTGTATTTGGCCATTTCGTTTAACCAAAAGAACAATAACACAAAACCAACAGCAATTAAAAGAGTATTGAAATTATTGCCTAAAATAGGTAAAATTTTGAAGGTTTGGGTAAAAAAATCACCAGCTCCATAAATAAAATCGTTCCACATAATGCTTTAATTTTTCGCCCCCAAAAGTAATCATTAATTGAATAAATATAGCTTTGGCTAGCCCATGTTTCAAATTTTTAAATCAGGCCAATTAAGTTCACTCATAATTCTGCTAATAATTTTTATTGCAGTTTGGATAACTGGCTCTTTTTCATTTTACGATTCAACTGCTATTTGGCAAAATGATTTTAGTCTTTTACCCCTTAATTTAATAGGATTTGAAGCTTATGGTTTGTTTATCAATCCTATGTTACTGGTGATTTATTTTGTTGTGCTTAACAATGTAGTAAACCACAGCGATTTATTAAAATATAAAGGCTTTTTGCCCATGTTTTTTGGGCTTATTTTGGTAGCTTCATTACCGTGGGTTTATCAATTAAACTTGCAAGTTTTTGCCGTATTAATTTTGGTTTTTGGAGTACAAAAGATGTTGAAGCTTTCCCAACCCTCTGCAACTCATGGCGATGTTTTTGATTTAGGGTTTTTAATAGGTTTGGCCTCCTTGTTTTACTTGCCTTGTTTGGTGTTTTTTATTTGGGTTTACCAAGCCCTTTTGTTGCTCAGAAACTTCAGCTTTAGAGAATGGTTAATGCCAATTGTTGGTTTCTTGTTGCCTTTTTTCTACTTGTATTTATTTTACTTTTTAACTGATAGGCCACATCCTGGTATAAATGTATCAGAGTATTTTCACTTTAGTCTCTTAAAATTTAAAGATTTTAATATTGGTTTTTTGGTTTATTTAATTGGAGTGTTTGTTGTTTTTGTTTTGGCTATCCCAAAGTTTTTAAATACCATCCAAACCGGAAAAATTAGAATACGAAAATCCTTAACCTTATTAACATGGTTAATATTCTACGGCTTATTATCTACTGCGTTTTTTAGCGCTCATTGGCTTTTTATGTTCCTTTTATTAATAATACCTGGCAGCATAATTTTGGCTAGCTTTTTCGAACAGCAAAGACCAACCAAAGCCACGTTTTATGGTTCAATTTTGTTTGTAATTTCTATTGGGTTTAACCTCCTTTTCAGCTTGTTTTAACTAATTTTGACCCCAAATTATAGGCAATGAAATTTGGTGTTATTACTTTCCCAGGATCCAATTGTGATCAGGATATGATTTATGTTTTGGAATCGATAATGGGTTTTGAGGTTGTTAAACTTTGGCACAAAGACCATGATTTACAAGGCGCTGAATTTGTTGTTTTGCCAGGTGGTTTTTCTTATGGAGATTACCTAAGATCTGGAGCAATTGCCCGTTTTTCTCCAATCATGAACGAGGTTGTAAACCACGCTAAAAAAGGTGGTTATGTTATGGGAATTTGCAACGGTTTTCAAATTTTATGCGAAGCCCAACTTTTACCAGGAACTCTTCAACATAACAACTCTCAATTGTTTGTTTGCGATAATGTTTATTTAAAAACAGCTACTTCAAACTCTTTGGTAACCAATGCACTGCAAAAAGACCAAGTAATTAAGGTGCCTGTAGCGCATGCCGAAGGAAGATATTTTAACCATGCCGAAGGAATTAAAGCCTTAGAAGATGCCGACCAAGTTTTGTTTAGATATTGCGATGCCAATGGCTTGGTGAATGATTTTACCAATTTAAATGGTTCAATAAATAACATTGCAGGTATAACCAATACCAATAGAAATGTTTTTGGTATGATGCCTCACCCTGAGCGTGCCGCCGATACAAACCTTGGTAACATTGATGGCAAAAAAATATTCGAATCAATTTTAAATCAAGTTAGTGTTTAATTGGGAGTATTTTTCTCAGTTTTTACCACTTGTTTTTTCATTTATTGCTTACGCGATAATTCACTCTGTTTTAGCTTCGCCTATTGCAAAAAATGCACTTGAAAAGTTGTTATCCAACTACAGGCTTTTCTTTAATGCAGTTGCTTTAATTACGCTTGTTGGGCCGCTTTACTTTTACATCAATCTTAAACCAAACCTGATCATTGATTTTGGGTTTTTGAAAATACCCGGACTTTTAATTTCTCTTTACGGAGTTTGGGTGATGAAGCAAAGCTTTAAAAACTACAGCCTTTCTCACTTTTTGGGTTTTGAAAAAAACAACTCAACAATTGCTTCAAGCTTAGTGATTGATGGATGGAATAAAAAAGTTAGGCATCCACTCTATTTTGGAAGTATGTTGACTATTTGGGGATGGTTTTTGGTTTCGCCGACAGATAAATATTTGTTGCTTTCTATTGTTTTTACACTTTACTTTCTAATTGGCGTGAGGTTCGAAGAAAGAAGATTGGTGAAAGAGTTTGGAAATGCTTACAAAGAATACCAACAAAATGTCCCTCTCTTTATACCACGATTTGGGAGTTTAAGTTTTGCCTTTTTTGCCTTGATTTTTAGTTTCGGCTGCTCTACAGAAATTAATGATTTGAAGCCTGAAGTTAGTGTATCAGATTCAATTAGAAACCCAATAAGCCTTAGCACTTTTAATGAAATTCCCGAAACCAAGTTGTTTGATAGTGTTGCTAACTTTTCAAAAACAAAACCACGGGTTGAGCTTATCCAAATAACTATTGATGATTCTACTTTTCAGGTTTATGGTTTTAATGATTTCTCCTTAAACAAAAGTTCATTTTTAGGCAATCAAGCTTTCAAATCATTGTATTTTACAAATCTTGACAAGAAGGTAAAAAACCGCCTAAGTTCTATTGCTCAGTTAATGGAAGAGCCGAAGTTGATGTTTGAAAATCACCAAACAACATCGCAACAATTAAAAGAATCTTACCAAAAGACATTTTTGAAAAAAGACACTTCAAGTGAGTTGCTTTTTAATGCAAAACTTTTGGCTTTTCAAGTGCAAGCGGCAAACTTACTTTTTCTAAATTGGGCAACAGATTCAATAATAATTAATCAACAAATCCTCCAACAAAACTTTATCAACAGCATCAATAAATTAGACCCGAACTTTATTTATGATGATATTATATACGCTTCTCTTATATCGATGTTAAAAGCTAAACCTAAAGATGACTCTCTCCGTCTTCAGGCATTAAACAATAGGTTAAAATCAATTCAAGAGCTCAGTTTAAACCAACAAGCAAAAAAAATATTTCACTTCAGAGTATTGGTAGATTATTTGGTAAACCCAAATTATTCAAGTATCGAATTAGAAAAAACTTACAATTACAAATTCTTGGCTAGTCCAGTTTTTTATAAAAAGTTAAATGAGATTCAATCAATAATAAGCTCACAAATTAAAAAGAATCAAGTTATAGAAGCAGACTCAAATGCTTTTGATTCATTGGCCCCAATTCAATAGCTTATTGCAACTTTGCGCCGTGCAAAAAAGAGTAAAATTTAAAAAATCGTTACAACAGTTTTTAATTTGGAGAGCCAAAAACGTAAGCGATAGGGTTTTTACACTTGTGCTCAGTTTTGTGGTAGGTATACTTTCGGGTTTAGCTGCCGCAACCATCAAGAATTCGGTGCATTTGGTAGAGCGGTTTTTAACTGCTGATATTGCAGATGACCAAGATAGTTTGCTGTTTTTCTTTTTGCCTACCATCGGGATTTTGCTTACCGTAATTATCATAAAATATTTAATTAAACAACCTGTAGGCCATGGTATTCCGAATGCCCTATATGCCATCTCGAAAGGAAACGGAATTATTCATTTCAAAAAAATGTTTAGTTCAATCATTACCTCAGCCATTACAGTTGGTTTTGGAGGTAGTACAGGATTGGAAGGCCCAACAGTTTCTACTACATCTGCCATTGGCTCGAATTTAGGGCAAGCACTAAAAGTAAATTACAAAACACGTAAATTATTAATTGCTTGTGCTGCATCGGGCGCACTTGCTGCAATCTTTAAAGCGCCTATTGCAGCCATTGTATTTGCTGTTGAGGTAATTATGTTAGATTTAACCACTGCTTCTCTTATACCCTTGTTAATTGCTTCTACAGGCGCAGCTTTAACCTCTAGGTGGATATTTGGCTCAGATATTCTTTTTCATTTCACCATAAAAGACCCGTTTATTACCACAGATATTCCATTTTTTGTAATTCTTGGCGGAATAGCAGGATTAATATCAGTATACTTTACCAAAGTTTTTGCCTATTCCTCAATATTTTTTGATAAGCTAAAAAACGTTTGGTTAAGGGTAATTATTGGTGGGGTTATGCTTGGTGGATTAATTTATTTGCTGCCTCCATTATACGGTGAAGGTTATGAAACCATCAATAATCTAATTGAAGGAAATTACGCCAAAACATTAGACAATAGCATTTTTATTGGATACCGTGAAAATATTTTTATTGTGATGATATTTTTAACCGCTGTGGTGTTTTTGAAAGCATTTGCCACAAACATAACCTTTGGGGCTGGCGGCGTTGGTGGAATATTTGCCCCTACTCTCTTTATGGGAAGCATCATGGGGTTTGTATTTGTAACCACTTTAAACATTATTGGTTTGGGCAATTTCTCTGTGGCTAATTATACCCTAATTGGCATGGCTGCTTTAATGGCAGGAAATCTTCAGGCTCCACTTACAGCAATATTTTTAATTGCAGAAATAACAGGAGGTTACGAGCTATTTATTCCGTTGATGATTGTTTCATCCATTTCGTTTTTAACCGTGAAATATTTTGTGCCTCACTCTGTATATAACATGCAGTTGGCCAAAAAGGGGGCTTTGTTAACCCACCATAAAGACCAAGCCGTTTTGACTTTGATGGAGTTGAAAAACGAAATTGAATCTGATTTTGTTTCGGTTACGCCTTATCAAACTTTGGGAGATATGGTAAAGGCCATAGCCAAAAGCAACCGTAACTTATTTCCTGTTATAGACGAAAAAAACTACTTTATTGGTGTGGTTTTGCTCAATGATGTTAGAGGAGTTATGTTTAACAAAGAGCAATACAACGATACATTGGTGCATCAACTCATGAGCTCTGCACCAGAACACATCTCCATAAAAGACAACATGGAAGAGGTAATGAACAAGTTTGAAACCTCTGGTGCTTGGAATTTACCAGTTTTAGATGATGGTAAATATGTTGGCTTTGTTTCAAAATCTAAGCTCTTTTCTGCTTACCGCAAATTATTGCGAGATTTTTATGATGAGGATTAAAACCTAAATCCTAGTTAGATTGTTTGGTTCACGTGAATCGATTTCAAAAACTAAACTTAATTCTTGGAGACCAGTTAAACATTAACCATAGTTGGTTTAAAGAGCCTCAGCCTGATGTATTATTTGTATTGATGGAAATATTACCTGAGCAGGAATATACCACACACCATATTCAAAAAACTATTGGTTTTTTTAGCGCAATGAGAAGTTTTGCTCAAGAACTAAAAAGCAAGGGTCATGAGATTAAGTACTTCAAAATAGATGATGCCGAAAACCTACAAAGCTTTGAAGGAAACATGGCTAGTCTGATAAAAGAATACTCCATAAAAAGTTGGGGTTACCAATTGCCAGATGAATACCGGTTAGACCAAGAGCTTGAAAGCATAAAAACAAAATTGAATTTGCCTTGCGAGGTTTCAGATTCAGAACATTTTATGACTGATAGAGCCGTTTTAGGTGAATTTTTTAAAGGCAAGAAAACCTATTTGATGGAAAGTTTCTACCGTCAAATTAGAAAAGATTACAACATTTTAATAGATGGTAATAAACCACTTACCGGAAAATGGAATTACGATTCCACCAACCGAAAAAAGTTACCCAAAAACCATGTTCCAAAGCCGCCTTTAGAGTTTAATAAAGATGTTACTGATATTTTGGTTTCCATCCAAAAAATGAACATCAAAACCATAGGTGAAGTTGATGCAAAAAACTTTGGTTGGCCAACTTCGAGAAGGGAATCTTTAGAAACTCTAAATTATTTTGTTGAGGAATTACTTCCATTGTTTGGAGATTTTCAAGATGCCATGACCACAAATAGTTGGAGCGTTTACCACAGCCGTTTATCGTTTAGTTTAAACACCAAAATGTTGCATCCAAAAGAAGTTGTTGATGCAGCCATAAAACATTGGGAGGCGAATAAAGACTCTATTGATATTTCACAAGTTGAAGGTTTTGTGAGGCAAATTATTGGCTGGCGAGAATACATGCGTGGAGTCTATTGGGCGAATATGCCCAATTATGCTTCGTTAAATTATTTTAATCATAAAAACCCTTTGCCAGATTGGTTTTGGAGTGGCAATACCAAAATGAATTGTTTAAAGCATTCCATAAAACAATCTTTAGAGCATGCCTATGCCCATCACATTCAACGATTAATGGTAACAGGTAACTTTGCCTTATTGGCGGGCATAAACCCTAATGAGGTTGACCAATGGTATTTGGGTATTTATATAGATGCCATTGAGTGGGTAGAAATTACCAATACAAGAGGAATGAGTCAGTTTGCTGATGGTGGCATTGTGGGCACCAAACCATATGTTTCTTCTGCTGCCTACATCAATAAAATGGGCAATTATTGTGAGGGCTGTTATTACAAAAAAGATTTAAAAGTTGGAGAGCGAGCTTGCCCTTTCAACAGTTTATATTGGAATTTTTTTGATAATCATCGAGAAAAGCTAGAGAATAACCCAAGAATTGGAATGATGTATCGGGTTTGGGATAAAATGAACCCTGAAACTAAAGCTGAAACTTTAACCCAAGCAAAGTATTACTTGGAAAATATTAATAGCCTGTAGTTTTGGTTAATATAAAAGCTCTAATTGGTCTTGAATTCTTTTTTGGACCATGCTGATAATTCGTTTGGAAACTTCTTTTTTATTTTGAACATAAAAATTAAATTCATCGTTGGTGAGCACACCAATAACTGAGTGAACAAAGCTATTTCTTAAGTTGTGGTTTTTAGCTATTGTTTCTCTAACTAAGGTTTTTTGTGCCTTGGTGTTGTAAATTGAAATCTGCCTTTTTGTTGCGAATAAGTGTTCCTTAAATAGATTAATAAAAACTTGATTTTGCAACTTTAATACTGGCCTTAATGTATTGTTTTGAAACTGCTCTAATTCGGTTGAGTTTTCAGAGTTCAAATTTAATTCTGGCCTAATTTTTAAAAGATTCTCATCCCTTGTTATCATGTTAAATAAACACCTGACTTAACATAAAGGTTTAAAAACAAAAAAGGCGTTTCGAATAATCGAAACGCCTTTTTTATTATTGTGTTATTGGGTTATTATTTAATAATAACTCTGATAGTTTCGCCGTTTTCAGCTTTAACTAAATAAACTCCATTTTGGAAGTTCGTAGCATCAAATCTGTTGTTGTTAGTAACTCTAGATACTTCTTGTCCTAAAACATCAAATACCATAAAGTTTCCAACTTTGTTCAACATAACCACGCCTTGGTTAGAAGGGTTAGGGAAAGCCATTAACGGAACAGAAACTCTGTTTACATCAGTTACATTATCAATTAAGGTAGAGAAGCTTTCTGGACCTACAAACTGACTGTTTCCTAAGAAAGAACCACAGCTATCTTGTACGTAGAACTCATACATTTTATCATCATCTAATCCTGTTAAAGTAAAAGAAGTTGTTGTAATACCAGGAACTACATTTCCTTGGCTAAACAAGAAACCTGCCTCGCCCCAAACAATGTTAAACACTGCTCCAGAGTTAGTAGAAGTCCAGCTTAAATCAGCCGAATTTTTGGTTAAGTTGCCTGCAGTTAAACCAGTTGGTGCAGGACAAGGGTCAACATCAACAATGTCAGTGTGTCTTCTTGGGAAGATTTGATAACCATCAAAGTAAGGTGCTTGTGAATCAAACTGACCACCAACACCTGTAATATCAACAAAACCTGTTGGAGCTGTAGTCATAGTATCTTGAATAAATACATCTTTATCTATTCTCATTACTAAGGTATCTCCTGTTGGAGTTGCAATATTTAAGTTAGCATTATCACCTGGAGCAGGCCATTGAGATGGGTCTACGATTTTAACTTTTTCAATTTTGATGAACTCACTTACAGTTGATGCATCAAAAGAAGTAACCACAGTAGGTGAACCAATTGAGTTACCTTGAGATAATATTGTAATAGAGTCAACTTCTAATTCAATTAGACCATTGTAAAATAATATAGTACCTACAGCTCTAATTTCATCACCTTTTTGAGATTGGTAGCCAGAAGGCAGGTCAGAAAAATTGAAAATATTAATTCCGCCTGTTCCATCTTGAACATAGAAACTATATCCATTATTTCCATCATAATCTGGTGTAAATACAGTACCAATTACTTTACAGTATACATTTAATGAATCTGGCTCACCATTTGCATCAACTGTAGTTATTGTAGCAATATCGTAGGTTGGAATTGCCATCGGCATTGTTGTCATAAAGTTAAATGGTCCAGCCCAAGCACTGCTAGAGTTTAAAGAACCACAAGAATCTTGCACATAAAAATCGTAAGAAGTTGAGCTCATTAATCCTGTTAAAGTATAAGGATTAGTATTAATACCTTTCATTAAAGAACCTGAACCTTGAGCAAAACCAGCAGGGCCAAATTCAATGTTCCAAACATTTGAACCACCAGTTGTCCAGCTTAATTGAGCCTCAGTAGCCATTGCCATTGCACTTAAGTTGGTTGGCATGTTGCAGCTAGATAAGATGGCTGGTTTTACCATAATGTCAGTATAAACACTTGGGAAAATTTGGTAACCACCATCAGGAGGTGTAGTAAAATCATATTGATTTCCAACTCCAATAATGCTTAAAGTATCTGTTGAAGTAATTGATAAACTATCAATAATATCAGAAGCAGATGCATCAATACGCATGGTTAATGTATCGCCTGTAGAAGATACAAAGTCTAAATTAACACCACTTCCAATAGAGCTAGAAGTTGGCCAAGGATCAAGCAAGAAAGCTCCATTAAAAATAATTCTTTCGTTTTCTGTAGTTTCATCTAAAGAATTAACGCTCATAGGCGCGGGTAGTGGGTTTCCTGTAGAAATAACCCAAATTGAATCAGCTGAGAATTGAGTAAGACCATTAAATGAACTAACAGTTCCTCTAACTTTTAATTCTTGGCCCATCATAGATTGGAATGTTCCTATATCTGATTGGCTGTAAATATATATTCCACCTGTAGGGTCTTGGATAGTGAAGTTATATCCGCTATTTCCATCAAAATCTATTGAAGTTACAACTCCTTGAACATCACAGAAAGTTCCTGCTGAATCTGGTAAATATGTTGTAAGGTCTGTAGATGAAATTACATCAATTTGATACATTGGAACTGAAGGAGGTGCCATTGGAGTAAAGGTAAACGGACCAACCCACATAGTATAACCACCCAAAGTTGCACAAGAATCTTGCACATAAAAATCATAAGCTTGGCCTGTAGTTAAACCACCTAACATTAATGTGCCTGAAGCTTGATTCATAACTAATGTTCCTGAACCTTGTGAGAAACCAGCAACACCCCACTCAACATTTGAGTACATGTTGCCTTGACCGTTCATCCACATTAAAGTAGCAGTGGTATCAGTTGTCATAGCATTTAATCCAAAAGGATTAGCACATTGGGCAGTTCCGGTAATCATAATATCTTCATCAACACTAGGGAAGATTTGGTAACCACTATTGAATGGTGCAGAGTTATCAAACTGACCACCAACGCCTGTTACTGTAAAAGTATCAGCACCAGAAACAAAAATTGAATCAAAAATATGAGTATCAAAATCAATTCTCATGGTTAAGGTATCTCCAAGAGGAGTAACTATATCTAAATTTCTAGTTGTGTTTGAAGTAGGCCACTGAGAAGGGTTTGCTAAATAAGCGCCTTCGATTTTTACCAATTCGTTTTCTGTTGACTCATCTAACATTGTTACAGAAGGAGCAACAGGAAGCGGGTTACCAGAAGATAATAATGTAATACTATCAACAAATAATTGGGTTAAACCATTAAACTGATTTATATTTCCTACAACTCTAATCTCATCACCTTGAGTTGATTGGTAACCATTTTTGTCTGCAAAATTGAAAATGTATATACCACCAGTACCATCTTGAATTGTGAAGTTATAACCTGCGTTTCCGTCAAAGTCTGCAGAAGTAACTATTCCAACTAGTTTACAAACAACACCAATTGAATCTGGAACAAAGTTCGCATCATTAGTTGTAACAGTGCCAATTTGATAAGTTGGGATTGGGGTTAAAGTTGTAAAAGTAAAAGGACCAGTCCAAGCGCTAACAGTTCCTGCTGCTGAGGCACATGAATCTTGTACATAAAAATCATAAGAAGCTCCCATCATTAAGTTGTTTAACATTAATGAACCTGAACCTTGGTTAAAACCTATAATTAAAGTTCCTGAACCTTGAGAAAAACCTGCAGTTCCCCACTCAATGTTAGATAAAGTGTTACCTGAACCATTTGTCC
>ERZ807291.4142-NODE-4142-length-19579-cov-6.025610_pt1 | contig 19579 bp, 17 predicted proteins | sample MGYA00521257_ERZ807291 | MGnify/ENA primary metagenome ERZ807291 (study PRJEB31413, sample SAMN03169783) | marine metagenome | biome: Marine; feature: Water; material: Subsurface seawater | place: North Sea | collected 2011-04-28 | depth 1 m m ... | reverse complement strand
CACACGGCTTACGCAGTCCTTCAATCTTACGTAGGAAGAAATTATTACTCGGTACCTCTGGCCCCATATGCGCGAGATGAGCGGGTAAAATCAAAAGGCATTCCACTAAAGAAAACAACAGCGCCAACATAACAACCGTGGGTATGGAGCGCGCCGCAATTGCCCAATCTCCGGGCAGCATCAACATGGGCACGAAAAACACCATAGTACTGATAACGGCGAACAGTACAGGTTTGAATACGGCCTGCACGCCCAATAAAGCGCCGGCAGCGCCATGCATGCCCTGCTCTTGGTACGTATGAATAGACTCCCCAACAATGATGGCGTCATCAACCACAATACCGAGCACCAGTAGAAACGCGAACAGGGAAACCATATTCAAAGAGACCCCTGTGTACTGCAGGAAAAATAGCGTGGCGAGAAAAGCCACGGCAATACCGCTACCCACCCACAGTGCGAGCTTAGGTCGCAAAAATAAAATCAATACGGCGGCGACGAGAAGCAAGCCTCCAATGCCGTTTTCGAGCAGCGTGGTAACACGATCTCTGAAGGGCACGGCAACATCGCGCCACACCGTTAAGCTTGTGCCAATGGGTAATGTGGCCTGTTTCTGTTCGACCCAGTCGTGTATGACTTCGCTTGTTCGCAAAACATCGGGCTCAGAAGTAACGTAAACATACATCCCCAAAGCGGGTTTACCATTGAACAGACTATCTCGATCGACATCCGCAAAGCCATCCACCACCGTCGCGATATCCCCAACACGCACTTCAGTACCATCAAGCGCCGTAATCAAGACAATATCGTCGAAGTCAGAACGTTCGTAGGCCTGCCCGCGAGTTTGGACCCGTACATCGCCTTCCCGGCTCTTAATGGAACCTGCCGGCAAGTTGAGTGAGGAGCCTCGAATCGCAGCCACCACATCATCAATCGAAAGGTTATACCGTCGCAAATCAGCCTCTGAGATATTAACGGACACTTCATAGGGGCGTGGTGTCACGAGATCCACGACGGATATCCAGGGCTGACGAGCCAAGTCATCTCGTAAATCTTCCCCAAGCCCTTTCAGCTCACGTTCATCGAGATCACCCGACAATTTTACAATACCCATTAAATGCCGATAGGTAAGCTCTGTCACAGTAGGCTGCTCGGCGTCAGCGGGGAACGTATCGATCGCGTCTATTCGCGTCTTAATATCCGACGCCAGACGCTGCATCGAGTAGTTGGGAATTGCCTCAATGAGCACCGTGCCCATTCCTTGGGCGGCAGTGGAGCGAATCTCTTTAATACCGTTGAGGTCGTGAATCGCCTCTTCGATACGTATGCAAATTTGTTCTTCAACTTCCGAGGGACCGGCACCCGGAAACGGCAAAGACACTCGCACTTGGTTAATCTCAGTACTCGGGAAAAACTGCTTGTCGAGGTTGGGCGCGGTCATGAGACCACCCAGCACTAGAAAAATCATCAGCAGATTTGCGGCGATAGGGTTATGAATGAACCAGTGCATTGGCCCACGCATCTCAGTTCACTCCTTTCATGCTTGGGCTCTCGACAATGTCGACCGCCATGCCCGCGACCAATACTCCAGTCTGAACAGCCACGACTTGTTCACCTTTCCGCAGGCCCATCACCCAAGACCACTCCTCAGAGCGACGCTGCACATCGACGATCCGTCGCTGTAGGCGCCCGTCAGCGCCGACCACCAACACTGAATTATCAGACCGTAGTGCGCTTGAAGGCAGCCGACTGACACCTGCAATAGCGGGTGTAGGAATCTCTGCTTGAACAAACATTCCCGGGCTGAGCAGCTGCTGACGCGGCGACGTGCTGTTCGCCAGATCAATTTCGGCTATCGCAGTGACTGAACGAGACTGGCGATCGACACTTGCCTCAATGCGCCGTATTCGGGCCTGCCAAAGCTCCTCACGCCCCCCATACACCGACTTGAGTGCAACCGGATAATCCAACAAGCTCTGTCGCTGAACACGCAGAGACAGCTGTGCTACCTGGGAGTTGGTGAGCGGCAATCTCACCTCAAGCCGGTCGACGGCGTAGACGTCAGCGACTGTTACACCGGGTGCAAGATACTGACCAATATCAGCGCGCTTAGCCTCAATTCGGCCATCGAAAGGCGCGCGAATAACCGAACGCTCTAAGGCAAGTTTCGCTGCGGCTAGATCAGCCTTAGCGGCCTCCAATGCCGCCTTGGCTGCCTTCATCTGAGGCTCCCTTAAAAATAGCGCATTGGCTTCAGTAGAACCTAAGTCGCGCCACTCTCGTTTAGCTTGGCGGTTACGACCACGCTCCTCTGCGAGTCGCTGCTCAGCAGCCGCCACTTGAGACTCAGCTCGGGCAATCGCAAAGTCATAATCAGCTGATTCGATCCGTAGCAGCTCATCACCCGTTTCAAAAAATGCGCCATCAACAAAACCATCGGATACCGAGTCTACCTTGCCGCCTACTTGGGCCACGAGACTGATGCGGCGAACCGCCTCGACAGTACCTTGACTGCGCACGGGTATTTTTACCGCGCGAGGCTCAGCGTCGATCACCGAAATAAGTGGTCTCGGCGCTTCTATTACATTGCTTGGCTCAGGTTTAGGTTTGCCCGTTAACAGTAGCCAAGCCGCCGCGAGACCAACGGTGGCGATAAGCGCAGCCACGAACAACCTTCTTAATCCAGGTGATACGCGTACCGCAAGAGAGGTGTCAGCAGTCGTCAATGCAAGCTCCAACAGGTCAGTTTGAAAAAGATAGGGTTTACACCACCCTGCATATACGCAGCAAAGTGTCGATCAGCGCACTTGGGCGCTATGTATAAAAGTGCCACGCCAATTAGAGGGCGGATTCTAATTGTTGCGAGCATAGTTCGCTACATAGCCGATAGCACATCGGTTACCAAATAGAAGCAACAACGCAAGGAATATCACCATGGCAGATAACACTGTAAAAAAGACATCAGCTACTAGGGCTAAGGCGACCGCTTCAAAAGCAGCGCCAAAAGCGAAGGCGAGCGTAAAAAAAGCGGCGCCCAAGCGTAAAGCAGTGGCGAAAAAGGCGACTGCTAAGCCAGCTACAGCCAAAAAAGCTACGGTCAAGAAGCCAGCCGCTAAGCGCGACTTACGTGCAGTGGCTGTTGAAACTGGTCGCAACGCATTCCGCGCAGGTCTGGGCGTATATGGCAAGGCTTACGATCAGCTGCAAGACCAGTTTGAAACACTGCAAAAGCAGGTTGACGAAGCGCAAAGCCGCCTCGACACCCGTCGCAAGCAAGCGGAAGAGCTGTATGAGTCGCTTGTTAAGCGCGGTGAAGTGGTTGAGAAGGACGCCCTTAAGGCGTTTGACGATCTCGAGCTCGACGCGTTAACAGATCGCAGTAAGCTTGAAGATCAAATGAACAAAGCAAAGGCGCGCTTCGAAGAGTTGCGCAGCAAGTTCAAGAAAGCAGCTTAAGCCCCATTCGGTCCGAAACTTTTTTAGGGGGAGCATTTGCTCCCCTTTTTTTTGCCTGAAAATAACACTCAAAGCACTTTTAAGTGACCGATAAGCGACAGAATACGGTAGGCTAACTCTGTGAACACACCGGACCGAGCTATTGAAAACTGCAGACCGTATCCTCGAAACCGCATGCGCGCTCTTCAATGAAGAAGGCGAACACAATGTTTCAGCCAGCGATATTGCGATAGCCCTCGATATTAGCCCGGGCAACCTGTATTACCACTTCAAAGGGAAGGATGCGATCCATCTAGCGTTATTTACACGCCTCCAACGGGAGTTAGTAGGTCTGCTCAGCACCCCGCTCACCGATCCCAATCTATTTTCAGATAATGAAGATAGTCCCGTAATGCGCAGCTGGCTCTTTCTCACTGTGATTATCGAAAAGATGTACAGCTACCGTTACCTTTACGAAAGCCCGTCCGACTTGATGCATCGATACCCTGAAATTGATAGAGGCTTTCAACGCCTAAGTCGACTAAAACGTGCTGCCTGCGAGGCGCTGGTTAACGAGCTTTTAGGCGAAACCCGACCTAGTTATCCTCGGCTTGATAGCACTATTAACGCCATGGCGTTAACCCTCACTTTTTGGTTATCCTGGGATCGAATGGTTAATCCCGGCGATAAACAAGACGTTATTATTCACCGGGGGGTTCTACAGCTACTGTCATTTTGTGCGCCCTACATGGGATCCGAACAACAGTCTTTTTATGAAGAATGCGAAGTGCTTTATCGCGAGATGCTGGCGGCCACAAACACTTAATCGTCTGTTAAGCTCCGGTTCGGCATATATATACACTTACAATTATTCATTTTAGGAGAGTATCAAGATGACAATAGCTGTTGGAGACACCATTCCAGCCTGCACGTTAATGGTTATGGGCGGCAAAGGCCCTGAACCGATAACCACAGATGCACTGTTTAACGATAAAAAAGTTGTGCTGTTTGCAGTTCCAGGCGCTTTTACGCCGGGTTGTTCAATGACTCACCTACCTGGCTTTGTTGTTAATGCGGACAAAATCAAAGCCAAAGGCGTTGATAGCATTGTTTGTATGTCAGTCAACGATGCCTTCGTTATGGACGCATGGGGAAAAAGTCAAAACGCAGAAGCGCTGACCATGCTAGCGGACGGTAACGGTGAGTTCACTGCAAAACTGGGTCTCGAACTTGATGGGACAGGCTTCGGCTTAGGTCATCGTTCACAGCGCTTCGCAATGATTGTTGAAAACGGCACGGTCACTCAACTCAATGTTGAGGAAGGTCCCGGTATCGACGCGAGCTCTGCAGAAACAATAATGGCACTTTTGTAACGCCTTATGCCCCCTCGCTGCACGGGGGGGCTGTCTCGCTCCAAAAGGCTCAGGAGTTTTAGAGTAGCAGCCACATTAAGCCTGAGATAAGAAAAGCACCTAAGACGTTCAAGACAAAACCCTCGCGAACCATCTGACCAATTTTCACCTCGCCAGTTCCAAACACAACCGCATTGGGCGCTGTTGCCACGGGTAACATAAATGCGCAGCTAGCACTGAGCGCCGCGGGCACCATGAGCAATAGTGGATCAATACCTGCCGCTATCGCCGCCGAGGCCAAAATTGGCATCAGTAAGGCCGTGGTCGCGGTATTAGACGTTGCCTCTGTCATAAACGTAACCGCCAAGCAGATAATCAGCATCATCCAGTAGATAGGCAGGGTAGTCAGCGCCACTAAACTCTCTCCGGCGATCGTCGAGAGACCCGATGTGACGAAGGCTTTCGCCAAGCAAATGCCGCCCGCAAACAGCAACAGTACGCCCCAAGGGATATCTGCCGCCTGCTGCCAAGTAATGAGCGGCTTGCGATCCTTGTCGCGAAGCACAAACAAAGCAATAACAGCAATAAACGCCACCGACGCATCATTGGCCGTATTGAGCCCCAATAAATCTCGCCAGCCACCAAAGGGCTCAGAGCGCGTCATCCAGGCCAATGCCGTCAAACCAAAAAGGGTGAGCACACGCTTCTCAGCGCTGCGCCACTCCCCCACCTCTGGTACTTGAATCTTGATATCGTGAGGCAAATCGCGCGTCAACCATAATGCGGTAAGGGGAATCATGATGAGTACTACAGGTATTCCGATAGACATCCAGCGCGCAAATCCGACAGTTTCTCCGGTAAATTCTTGATAAACCTGCATAAAAACTAAATTGGGTGGGGTTCCAATCGGAGTTCCCAAACCACCAATAGAGCACGCCCAAGCTAAACCCAACAAAAGCGGCACGGCTAAACGTCTCCGATCAGAGCTGCTCTCTAAAATGGCCAAGGCAACCGGCACTAACATAAGCACCGTTGCAGTGTTCGAGATCCACATGGAGAGCAGGCTTCCAGCTACCATGAAGCCCATAACAACACGCCTTGGGCTACCGCCGCCCACAAGGCGCACAACACCCAGTGCGATACGCCGATGGGCGCCTGTCGACTCCATACCTCGAGACAGTAAAAACCCACCCAACAACAGTAAAATAAGTGGCGACCCATAGGCCTCTCCCGTCTCGGCGGGCGTCAGAACGCCAAACAAAGGCATAAGTGCGAGGGGTAGAAGTGATGTCACTGGAATGGGAATAGGTTCGAACACCCACCATGCGATACATAGGACGGAACAAGCCGCGGTCACGACGAGCGGTGGTGACAGTCCTAAATAAACAAGGGCGACTGCGACGATGCCGGCCAAACACAAACCGGGGAGCGGGGATGCTCTGGGATCTAATAACGTTTGCACAGCTCAATACCTTTTATCAGAATGGCATCACCAAGACGGCTAGCCCACTTTTTTATTGTCTCAGGCATACTGTCTAAGCTTAAGGATTGTGTAAACTCCACGCATGCCGTTATCCGACTCATTACCTACAACAGGCGACTCGCTCATTGATGCCTTTGGGCGTCAGATAGAGTATGTGCGCCTGTCTGCAACCGATCGCTGTGACTTCCGCTGTACCTATTGTATGGCAGAAGAAATGACTTTTTTACCCCGACAAGAGGTCCTGTCTTTAGAAGAACTGGAGCGAGTAGCGCGCATATTTATTCAGTTGGGCGTCAAAAAATTGCGCATCACGGGAGGTGAGCCGCTGATCCGTCGAGGCGTGGACCGGCTATTTACTGGCCTGTGTAACTTGCCAGGCTTGCAGGAACTGGCAGTAACAACCAATGGTAGCCAGCTAGTTGATCGCGCCCAACACTTGCGCGACAGTGGTGTAACGAGCATCAATATTAGCCTCGATACTCTCGACCCCGCCAAGTTCAAGGCCATCACAAGAACGGGCGAGCTCAATACCGTATTAGCCGGCATCCGCACAGCGGTCAGTGTGGGTTTCGATCGCATCAGGTTAAATGCCGTCATTTTGCAGGGGCAGAATGATGACGAGATCATCGCACTAACAGAATACGCACTGAGCCTGGGTATCAATATCGCATTTATTGAAGAAATGCCTTTGGGCCAAGTTAATGCCGCTGGAAAGCCGTTAGAATTTGTATCGAGTGATGACATTTATAGCTGCCTAGCAGATCACTTCAAACTGCAGGCCGAGCCTCCACCTGAGCAGGCGGGGCCTGCACGTTACTGGCGTATTGCAGGAAGCGAGACTCGTATTGGCTTGATTTCACCGCACAGCAATAACTTTTGCAGCAGCTGTAATCGTTTGCGCGTTACAGCCGAGGGACGATTACTATTGTGTCTCGGTAACGAACACTCAATTAGCTTGCGCGATCATTTGCGTGACGGTGAGAGCGATGAAATGCTCGCAGACCGTATTCGGCAAGCGCTTAACCAAAAACCCGAGCGGCATGTTTTCGACCAGCCGGATGAACCGCAAATCCTTCGATTCATGAACGCCTCTGGCGGTTGATGACGACGCCACTAATCATAGGACACTCTCTTGCAGGATACTCATTACCCCCAATTAATGTCGATTGACGGCATTGTCAGTGCATTTGAGGAGCACGGCTATATCTGTACCAGCCGTATTGCTACGGTAGTCTACCTCGCAGCGGCCCTTAACAAGCCGATACTGGTCGAAGGCCCTCCCGGCGTCGGCAAGACCGAGCTCGCTAAAACCTGTGCGGAAGTCCTTGGCAAACCGTTAGTGCGACTACAGTGTTATGAGGGTTTAGACGAAGCCAAGGCACTCTACGAATGGAAGTACGGTAAGCAGCTACTCTACACACAAGTGCTCAAGGAACAACTCGGTGAAATTCTTGATGGCGCAAGTGGCTTGAAAGAGTCGATTCAGCGACTTCATAGCACGGGTGACGTATTTTACTCACGGGAATTTCTAGAACCTCGTCCACTACTAAAGGCGATGGAACAGGAAGCCGGGGCAGTGTTACTGATCGACGAGATCGACAAAGCAGACTTTGAGTTTGAATCCTTATTGCTTGAGGTGTTATCCGATTATCAGGTTTCAATCCCAGAAATTGGCACAATAGTAGCCAGATCAAAGCCCGTCGTGTTCCTAACGAGTAACGACACGCGAGATCTGTCTGACGCACTCAAACGCCGCTGCTTGCATTTGCACATTCCCTTCCCGTCGGTAGAGCTTGAGCAACGGATCGTGGCTAGCCGAGTGCCCGAACTCCAAGAACACCTGAGCCAACAACTGGTGCGCTTTGTCCACGCTATTCGCGAGCTCGATCTCAAGAAAGCACCGGCCATCTCCGAAACCATCGACTGGGCGCGCAGCTTATTGCTGCTTCATGCAGAAAAACTCGACCGACAACTAGTGCATGACACGTTGAATGTTTTGCTCAAGTACGAAGAAGATATCGAGACCGCTGAAAGTGTGTTCAACAAACTCGCACGAGAACTGGAGATCTTGTGAACGCTGCGGCAGGCAGCGATGAATTACTGACATTCATCAAATTTTTGCGCAGCAGCGATCTGCCGATTTCACCTGCCGATACACTCGACGCAGTTCATGTAGCAAGTTTATTGGGCTACGAGGATAGAGCCAGCCTAAAACAAGGCCTAGCCGCTGTGTTAGCTAAATCGCTCCGAGAACAAACACTGTTCGATACGGCCTTTGAAACCTTTTTCTCCCAACCCGATCCTTTGCGGCAGGGAAACGAAGCCACGTCGGATTCCATGCATCCTATGGATGAGCCTTCACCCGCAGATAATCCAACGGGAGATAGTGCGAACGGCGGCGGGCAGTCGGCACTTGAAGAACTGGCGGCTAGTGATGCCAATATAGCGTCTTTGTTGGAAAACCCCTTGGTTCGCACACTGGCAAGTGGTGACGACGGCGCCCTTGCACTTGCGATAGAGCAAGCGGCAACTAGCGCTAAGGTCGAGGATATTCGTCTGTTTACACAGCGTGGACAATACATCCGCAAGATACTCGATGCGCTGGGTGAGCAAGTGCTTCGCGACGCTGCTATCGAACTCGAAAACCAGCAGCCGGCTGCCTTTAACGAAGTGCAAACGATGCGTGAGGCACTGCGCGGTCGAGCTCGGGATAAAGTCGAGCGCGCCTACATGATTCATGCGGCGGGTGATACCGAGGATTTCCTCGATCAAGCTCTCGCAGAAGTAAAGCTCGCTAATATTAACCCTCACCAAATGGCTCGCATGCGCAAGCTCATTGATCGGATGGCGCGAAAACTGGCGTCGCGACATGGCCGCAAGCGCCGACGAACCCGACGAGGACAATTGAATGTGCCCGCAACACTGCGCGGTGCAGCCGCCACCGATGGCATACCCTTCGAGCCACGCTGGCGACGAACAGAGCGACGCAAGCCTCAAGTCATGGCTATCTGTGATGTCAGTGGATCGGTAGCCACCTATGCCAAGTTCTTATTAATGTTTCTATATGCGGTGCAGGATGTTCTTCCGAGAACACGCAGTTTCGCTTTCTCTAGCGCTCTCGGCGAGGTCACCGAGTGGTTTAAAACACTCCCAGTAGAAGAGGCTGTGAATTCGGTCAATCATCGCTACGGCGGCGCCACAGACTATGCTCGGGCATTCACCGACTTTTCAGAACTGGCCCTCAACGACATCAATCGAGCAACAACAGTGATTATTTTGGGAGACGCGCGGAATAACGACACGGATCCGCGACTCGATATATTGGCAGAGATCAAGGGCCGTTGCCGGCGCTTGATCTGGCTAAATCCAGAATCAAGGGGCGCCTGGGGCTCTGGGGACTCGGAAATGTTACGGGTAATACGGCACTGTCACATTGCTCAAGAGTGTAATAACCTCAAGCAGTTAGAACGTATTGTGGACAAGCTGCTAGCAGATTCGAGGGGAAGTTAGCCTAAAAGCACGCGATGAGGTCTCCAGAGGCGCTATGCGGATAAGCAGATTAGACATCAAGAGACAACGCCGGCGTGATTGACGATCACGACAGACTGCCATTGACTCGGTCCGTCGAAGCCGACGTACTCGCGGTATTTTCAGTGCCCACCCGTACGGAGGGCCTGAAGATCGAAACATTGCTATCGGCACTCGGAGGTATAGAAACCACCGATAGCTCCCTAAACGACGCCTTATCTGACGCCGGATTCAAGCAGGCGACCTCCGATAACCAACCCGTACTAGACTGGATTGATGCGGTATTCGCCCACTGGACAACCGCCTATCCGCTAGCGCCCGAGTTACATGTCGTCCTTCAACAAGCACGCAGCCTCGCTGCAGCTTTTGCGCTTAGGGACAGTCGCTTTTTCATTCCCGGCGGGCATGTACTGCATCGCTTATTGGATGCTATCCATAATGGTTTCGCTGGCTGGCATAAGGCGTTAGGCGGCGCAGCAATCAGTGCTCTCGATGGCGCAAGGGACGCACTTGTGCGATCACGCCAAGATTTCCCTAGCGAAGAACAAGTCGCAGAGGCGCTCGAGATCTTGTCTCAAAAAATTCAGGCACACGAACAACAACTCCAGCAGCTAGGCCGTGTTCTGATGGACCGCGAAGCGATTACGCTTTGCGATGAAGCAGCGCAAATTACTGCAGCGGTCGCCATAAATGAAATACTTGCGGAACATGAAGTACCTGGTTCAGTCGCGCGGTTTATAAAATCCGACTGGTATGAGAGCGGCGTGCTGATCATCAATCGAAACGGCGAGCAAAGTGATGACTGGCGTAACTTTATGAGCACCACTCAGCTGCTTGTCGATGCCGTACAGCCCGTGGGAATAAACGACGCGCCCGGGCAGAGTCGTCTGCAAACGACCATGCATCAGTTGCCGGCGACCCTCGCGCGCCAGTTATTGAGTCTAGCGCCTAACGATGATGCGATTGCCGGTGCTATCGGTCTTATTGAGTATGCCCTTTTGCGCAACATGCGCGGCGAAGATCTCGGGCTGCTTGAAGCAGCACTCATTTCCGTCAAAGGCCTGCCTGAGGGCGGCGCGCCAAGTGACTTTGATTTAGAAGACGCGGGAATTAACCCCGGACAGTGGTACATCCTCGACACGGCGGAAGGTGAGTTACGCATTCGCCTGGCAGGTACTTTGGCCCGTAATATTTATGTGCTCTTCATGGATTTTTTAGGCACACGAGTTTTACGTAAAACAACCGCTGATTTTAAGGCGATGCTGAAATCGGGTGAAGCGCGCCCCCTGAATGCACCCGACAGCTTTTGCCGAGCCATGGTCGAAGCAACCGATGCGCAGCGACGCTCTAGAAACGATGCAGAGCCTATCGATCAGCAAGCGACCGAGAGGCCAGTAACTCAGCAGACGGGAAAACCCGACCCAAACAAATTCAGTAGTGAGGGGATTTCAGAAACAATCGCAACAGAGCCCACAGACCAAGAGACTACCTTTTATAGCAAGCATCAGGGGCACACCCGGCACCAGGAGGAACCACCTGGAGTACCTGTTGAGAGCACCGTCGACTATAGCGCTGAACAAGCGATCTCAGTCACTCGAAGACCTAACCAGCAACGTGCCAGTCAGAGCAATACCCCGACGAGTGACCAACTTTACGAGAGCAATACCGTCGTTAAGCTGCAAATACCCATGGGCACGTGGATGGGCTTCCACGATCGAGATCCACCTTTAATGGCCAAGGTTGCCGTGAGAGATTTAGAGAAAGACAGCTACATATTCACCAATCGTGAGGGTATCAAGCTGCGAGAGCTAACCGTGCCTCAGCTTATAGCGCTGATCGATCGCGACATGGTCGACATACTTGAGCGCAAGAGTAATTTCAGAGAAACCATCAACCAGATGCGCCAGGAACAAGACCGATTGAGCAACAGTTAACGACTTTTTGAGACTGAAATCGCCACACTCCGTAGCCCACGTTCTCAGTCGCCCGTATCTTCAAGCGTTAGCCCACCGGGCACGCTGGTAGTACCCCCTTCATGGGCAAGCTTGATCCGTAAGCGCAAGTTATTCGCTGAATCAGCGTTGCGAAGCGCCTCATCCTCACTGATTTTACCCGCTTGCTGAAGATCAAAGAGCGCTTTGTCAAAAGTCATCATGCCAAGTTCTTCTGACTTCTCCATGACTTCGCGAATACCAGCGATCTCGCCTTTAAGAATCAAGTCTTTAACAGTTGGTGAACCGAGAAGAATCTCGACCGCACAAGATCGTCCTCCGTCAGTGCTTGGAATCAGTCGTTGAGAAACAAAGGCTTGTAGATTTAGCGACAGATCGAGCAACAGCTGAGCACGCCTTTCCTCAGGGAAAAAGTTGATAATTCGATCAATAGCTTGATTGGCATTGTTAGCATGCAGTGTCGAGATACAGAGATGCCCCGTCTCAGCAAATGAGATCGCATGTTCCATAGTCTCCCGGTCTCGAATCTCGCCAATCAGAATAACGTCAGGCGCCTGACGTAAGGTATTCTTCAAGGCATTCTGCCAACTGCGAGTGTCCACGCCGACCTCTCGCTGATTGACAATAGAGCGCTTGTGGCGATGCACAAATTCGACTGGATCTTCGATGGTCACAATATGACCCGCGCCATTGCTGTTGCGATAATCGATCATTGCAGCGAGCGACGTTGACTTGCCCGAGCCAGTTGCTCCGACAAAAAGTATTAACCCGCGTTTGAGCATGATGAGGTCAGGCAGGATTTTAGGAAGGCCCAGATCTTTCCAATTGGGTATGTCCGTCACGATATAACGCGCAACAATACTGACTTCATTACGCTGATTAAAAATGTTGACCCGGAAACGGCCAACACCGGAGATCGACACGGCCAAATTAATCTCTAAGTCGCGCTTGAAATCCGCTCGCTGGGTATCATCCATGATTTCATCAGCTACCTCGGCAATTTCCCCAGGCGCCATGACACTACTGGCAATCGGCCTGAGCTCGCCATCAAACTTTGCACAGGGCGGCGCTCCGGTGCTCAAGTACAAATCAGAGCCACCTTGTTCCGCGAGGGTTCGCAACCAAGTCTCAATTTGCATATCTGAACCTCGAGAGAATGTTATTGCACTACTGTACCCCGCAGGCGCGGCAACTTACACTAAGCAACTTTAAAAATCGCAGATTCGATGCATTGTGTTGCCTCGCATCAATCAGTATCAGGAGTGTTCGTGACACCACTATCCCAATTTTACCGTGACGTGCTCACGGGAAGCGGCAACAAACTCCTTACAGAGATTCAACGCGGTCTTGAGAAAGAAGGCCTGAGAGTCACCTCGGCTAGCGCCATGCTGTCGCAAAGCCCTCATCCCACGTCCTTAGGATCTGCATTAACTCACCCGTCCATCACGACCGATTACTCAGAAGCTTTACTTGAGTTTATTACTCCTGTTAGCACTGATATCGAAATCGGGCTTGCTCAACTTGAAGACATACAGCGCTACACAGCGGCCAAGCTGGACGGCGAGATTGTCTGGGGAGCGAGCATGCCCTGCATCGTCGCAGGTGATAACAGCATACCCATTGCAAACTATGGGTCGTCCAACGTCGGCATGATGAAGCGCGTCTACCGCAACGGCTTAGGTGCACGCTACGGCAGAATGATGCAAGCGATTGCAGGCATTCACTATAACTTTTCAATGCCTGACAGTTTTTGGCAAGCCAGCTGGGAATTAGCAGGAAGCCCCGGATCGCTTCAGGACTTTAAGACTGAGGGTTATCTTGGCCTTATTCGTAATTTTTTCAGCAATGTTTGGCTGCTTATTTTTCTGACGGGCGCGTCTCCTGCAGTATGCGCCAGTTTTCTCGCAGGCAATCGCGAACACCACCTCATACCCTTCGATGAGGAAGGCAATAGCCTACACCTACCTTATGCAACGTCCTTACGCATGGGCGACCTTGGCTACAACAGCTCTGCTCAAAAAAGCCTTGAGGTCTGCTACAACGGGCTGGATCAATATTTGAAAACGCTGCACGAGGCTATTATCACGCCACATCTTGGCTACCGCGACTTCAAGACCACTCCCGACGGGGAAATGGCACAGCTCAACGACAGCCTGCTCCAAATTGAAAACGAGTTCTACAGTCCGATTCGGCCCAAACGCGTGACTCTCTCAGGGGAAGCGCCTCTAGTCGCCTTGCAGCGCGCGGGTATCGAGTACATTGAGGTACGTTGTGTCGATATCAATCCATTCCTACCCTTAGGTATAGACGCCGAAACTATTAGACTCATCGATATATTTCTCATCGACTGCCTGCTATCCGACAGTCCTCCGTGCGACGAGACCACACGACATCGAGACAAAGAGAACCTGCGTCGCACTGTCGATGAAGGGCGCTCGCCAGCGCTGATGTTGCTAACCGCTGATGGTGAGAAGCCCTTTGCCGAAATGGCGGCCGCGCGGCTTGCCAACATGACCGAGGCGGCAGCGCTACTCGATACAGCACACGGCGAGGACAACTATTCACGCGCACTCGCAACAGCGAAAGAGCGCTGTGCGGACCCAGAGCAAACGCCTTCCGGCCGGGTTCTTAAGGAGATGCGAACAGAGAACCAGCCCTTTTGGCGGCTTGCCCTAGACTATTCGACGCAATGGCATCAGTCTTTTCTGAACAACCCGCTCCCCGACGCCGACCTAGCCAAACTTGAGCAACAATGCGAGATATCCATTCAAAAGCAGATCGCATTAGAAGCCAATCAAGAACAGCGCTTTGACGAATACTTAGACGACTTTTTCGAGCAATATCGTGGGGTAAAACTGTGAACAACGGACTGTTTGGCAATCGCAACCTATTTTGGCTCATTGTTTTGGCCACCGCGACAGCAATGGCATCGGCCCTTTACCTGCAATATGTGGTGGGTCTCGTTGTATGCCCTCTATGTCTCACGCAGCGAGTTTTTTTCGTGGCAGCCGGGACAATCGCCTTTGTAGCCGCCCTGCATAATCCTGGACACATTGGTCGTCGCATTTACGCCTTTTTAGGATTACTCATGACGGCGGGTGGGATTGGCTTCGCGGGTCGCCATATATGGTTGCAGTATTTACCGCCCGAGGAGGTTCCAGCATGTGGCCCCAGTCTTGAGTACATGCTGGAGACCCTTCCCTTTGCTGAAACATTCAAAGTTTTACTCATGGGTGATGGTAACTGCGCTGAGACCTTGTGGACATTAGTGGGCTTGAGTATTCCCGAACTAGCAATGGCCGTATTTATGTTCATAGCCTCCGCCTTCTTAGTGCTACTGATGCGCAAGTGACCAGAACTCTCAGCCCCGCACCTTACTGCTATACGCGCATAACTGTGACGCGCTCCTTGCTGTGACGTGTCGCGCTATGGACCAGAGGCTTCATTTGCCTCGCTGTAGCTTTGATTCAACACTTACGACACGGCCAAAAAAAACCCTGAGAGCGACTAACTCACAGGGTTTTTGACGCTACTTTTAGACCTTCGAGGGTTACTCGTCGGATGACGCCTCGTCGCTGACGATAGACACTAGCTCAACGTCAAAGATTAGTGTGGCATTAGGCCCAATAGTTTGACCTGCACCCGCTGGACCATAAGCCAAATCGCTGGGGATATAGAGCTTGTACTTGGCGCCCTCGGACATCAATTGCAGCGCCTCTGTCCACCCAGGGATAACCTGAGAAACACCAAAGCTAACCGTTTGGCCTCGCGAATAAGAACTATCAAACTCAGTGCCGTCAATTAACGTACCGCGGTAATGCACTTCGACCGTGTCAGTCGCTGTCGGCTTTGCGCCCTCACCGACTTCAATGACTTCGTATTGCAAGCCCGACTCAGTTACCGTAATCCCGTCGCGGGCGGCATTTTCAGCCAAGAACGCAGCACCTTCTTCGACGTTGGCAGTAGCAACGGCTTCTTGTGCCGCTTGTTGCTCCGCCTGCATCTTTTCCTGAAACGCCATCATCTCAGCGTTAATTTCTTCGTCAGTAAGCTTGGCTTCCGCACCTTCGAAAGCATCACGCATACCTGTGGCATAAGCGTCCACATCTAAAGTCATACCATCGGACTTCATACGCTCACCCATACGCAGAGCGATACCGTAGCTGAGGCGTTTTTCTGGAGTATCAAGTGACAAAGCTTCGGGCTCCTTAGGTTGTTCCTGACAAGCTGTGATTAAACCGGCAAAAAGTGGGGCAATGAGAAAAGTCGCTGCGCGACGCTGAGTAATAAAGGACATCTTGCTATCCTACAATTGTTGTGTGGGTTGAGGTTTCACCGCAATACTACGCATCCGGCGTGGCAATGGCCACCCACATTATAGCCAAGGTTTAATTAATTTTTTCATTGGTATGAGCAACTGACGCCACTAACTGAGCTAGCGTAATCGCCGCACTTTCATTTATAGGCGGTGAGACAGCATCCAGAATGCACGTTATGTTGTGAAGCGTCGCTTCATCGACACTATTTTTATCGACCCTATTTTTGTCGACCCCATCTTCATTAACTCTATTTTCATTAATGCCGTCCAAATCCGCATGAAGTTCGCGAAGCAGGCCCTGCTCTTGCGCTACGGCGACTAAGCGCTCTGAAAGCTTTTTTTCCGCCTGCAGTTCCAATGCTTTTATGGCGCCCCTGCACCATTGAGTCTCGGGATCATCGGCCCATTGCTTGCGTTGTTCACGCAAAGGAATCACCACACCTTTGACCCAGCCGTCGCATGCAGTTTGCAGCGCCAACCTATCCGGCTCAGCTATTTTTACTCCCTGGTCCCCCAACCAAGCGGCAAACAGTAACTCCAAAACCACAAGGCCATGGCCTTCCTGCAGCTCAAGTAGCTGAGATTCAAGCTCTGACGAACTCCACAGAGCTACAGCCCAACGCCAAAATATGTTTTCACTACTCATTCACACGCCTATTACTGGTGATAATCATTAGAGACTGTGCGTTACATTCTTATGGGTCTAGACTCCATCGACGGCATCTGACCCGCTGCTTAATTTCTCTGTAAGGAGGGCATCTCCTGCGATTAAACGCTGCTTTTGTGCCCGAGAGAGCAACTTGATGGCTGCCTCCATACGCTGTGCCGCGCTGCGGGTCGGCGCTGTAAAAGACCAAGCTAGCGTTACTGGGCGCCGACAGCGGGTATAGCGCGCACCGCCCACCAACTCGCCGTTATGCTGGCGTAAGCGCCGCACCAGCTCAATGGTAACACCGGTGTACAGAGAACCATCACTGCATCGCAAGACATAAATATGCCAAGCTTTGTTGTCCTCAGATGATTCTTCATCGCGCATCACAGTGTTATAGTCATCCCTTGAATTCATCTCGAATTTCACTCACCTAATTTAGCCCTAGGAGGGCAGTCATGAGCGATAACATTACGCACGTTACAGAAGCTTCCTTCGATCAGGAAGTACTTGCCGCAGAGCACCCCGTATTAGTCGACTTTTGGGCCGAGTGGTGTGGCCCGTGCAAGATGATTGCCCCCATTTTGGATGAAATCGCCACCGAATACGCAGGCAAACTTAAAGTTTGTAAAGTTGATGTCGACTCAAACCCAGGCGTGCCCGAGAAGTTCGGCATTCGAGGCATCCCAACACTGATCCTTTTCAAAGACGGTAACGCAGTCGACACCAAGGTGGGCGCGCTTTCAAAAACCCAATTGGCAGAGTTCGTAGATAGCTGTCTATAAACGTTTACGGCGTACCGAATATCGAGCATATCTCGATTGCCGGTACGCTACTATCGAACACCTAAAAGGCTGGACGTGCCGCTCAAGCGGTGCTAGCTTACGCATCAATGGAGAGCTGGCGTCACCGCTCTGCCGATTGCTTCCCCTTGTATCCACCCATCTTTCAGCTTGCTTCGGCGGCAATAGATATTCGAGCGGAAGCAGTGGCGTCTTGAATGACCCTGTGTACCGCGTCCCATCCGGGAGCGTTAATCTCAATAGACCCATACTTACTACCCCCCCTCATTACTTCGGATTTAACCCGTGGAAGAACAGAAAAGCTCAGAGAGCACCCCAAGCGAAAATACGCCGTCTGCAGTAGCCAGCGCGATTGAATCCGCGCCAGCGGAAGCGGCTCCAGTTTCGAAATCAGAACAAGCTGCGCAAGCCCCCTCGGACGCAGACGCAGAGCCAACAACGCGAACGTTAAAGCTCAACAAAGCTGATGACGATGACAGTAGTGATGCATCGGATAGCCCACCGGTCGTTGAGGCGACGGAAGACGGTGGACAACAAGGCGAAAACGTTGGCGACGCAGACAATACGGACAATGCCAACAATAATGGCCGTCGTGGCCGCGGCCGTCGTCCACGTCGACGCGACCCCAATACTCCGAGCGCAAATCCGCTAAGCCTCACCGATTTGAAGACCAAGTCGACGCAAGAACTGATCGACATGGCGCGTGAGATGGGCCTGGAGAACATGGCGCGCTCACGTAAACAAGACATTATTTTTGCGCTGCTCAAGCGTCATGCCAAGAGTGGCGAAGATATTTGGGGCGATGGTGTTTTAGAAATTCTACAAGATGGCTTCGGTTTTCTTCGCTCCTCCGATAGCTCGTATCTCGCTGGCCCTGACGATATTTATGTGAGCCCGAGCCAGATTCGTCGTTTCAATTTACGGACTGGCGATAGCGTCACGGGGATGATCCGGCCGCCCAAGGACTCAGAAAGGTATTTCGCGCTACTCAAAGTCAAGGACGTGAACTTCGAGTCCCCCGAGAGTGCGAAGAGCAAGATCTTATTTGAAAACTTAACGCCGCTATTCCCTAACGAGCGCCTAACGCTCGAAAAAGGTAACGGCAGCAAAGAAGATCTTACGGGACGTATCATTGATCTGTGTGCACCTATTGGAAAGGGCCAACGCGGACTGTTGGTAGCGCCGCCAAAAGCGGGCAAAACCATCATGATGCAAAATATGGCGCAGGCCATTATTTCGAACAACCCCGAATGTTATGTCATCGTGTTATTGATCGATGAACGGCCCGAGGAAGTGACTGAAATGCAGCGCAGTGTCGGTATTCGCGGTGCCGAGGTCGTAGCATCTACCTTCGACGAACCGCCTTCGCGTCACGTGCAAGTGGCCGATATGGTGATCGAAAAGGCAAAGCGTCTCGTTGAGCACAAACGTGACGTCGTGATCCTACTTGACTCCATTACCCGACTGGCGCGAGCCTACAACACCGTAGTGCCTAGTTCTGGCAAGGTGCTAACAGGCGGTGTCGATGCTCATGCACTCGAGCGTCCAAAACGTTTCTTCGGAGCAGCACGGAATATTGAGGAAGGCGGCAGCTTATCTATTATTGCCACGGCACTCATCGATACCGGCTCAAAAATGGATGAAGTTATCTACGAAGAGTTCAAGGGTACCGGCAACATGGAACTGCATCTTGATCGTAAGATTGCTGAGAAGCGAACTTATCCTGCGATTAATATTCGTCGATCCGGCACCCGCCGGGAAGAGTTGTTAACCGGCGAAGACGAGCTGCAGCGAATGTGGATTCTTCGCAAGTTACTGCATGGCATGGAAGATCTTCCTGCGATAGAGTTTTTGCTTGATAAGCTGAAAGACACGAAGTCTAACGAAGAATTCTTCAAATCGATGAAGCGTAAATAATGAAGCGCAAATAAGGTCCTCTGGTTCGCTAGAATTAGGCGGAGCTCTTTCCGCCAACCCTTAATTCCGCCGACCCTTAAAAGGAACCGATCATGGCTGCCCGCTTTACAGATCTGCGAGACTTCATTCACGAACTTGAAGAACG
>ERZ807291.4130-NODE-4130-length-19629-cov-4.958261_pt1 | contig 19629 bp, 17 predicted proteins | sample MGYA00521257_ERZ807291 | MGnify/ENA primary metagenome ERZ807291 (study PRJEB31413, sample SAMN03169783) | marine metagenome | biome: Marine; feature: Water; material: Subsurface seawater | place: North Sea | collected 2011-04-28 | depth 1 m m ... | reverse complement strand
CGACTTCTTCGTATGCGTAGTTCATTTCGGGTTGAATTTTTAAGGCCTGTGCCAGCGCAAACGCAAGGATGTGTGTGAAGGAAATTTTCCCACCACGGTCACGAGCAAGGTGATTGTTAATCACAACGCGGTTGTCAAAAAGGAGTTTGACGGGAAGGGAGCGAACACTTGTTGCCGTGGGAACGCTGAGGCTTTCTTCCATGTTGGTGACTACTCGAGCGGCCGCGCCTTTGAGGCGCTCTACGTCATTGGTCGACGCAGATGATGCGGCCGGTCCGGCGGTCGAGACGGGCGCAGGGCTTGACTCGGGTGTCTGAATCGGTGTTGGTGTCTGAATCGGTGTTGGTGTCGCCGCTAAAAGTGGGGTACTGGGTGTGATGACGGCTTGAGCATCTTGTGGGGTAAACCCGGCAAAGAAGTCCCACCAGGCTGGGTCGACTGAGTTTCGGTCCTGCAGAAACTGCTGGTAAAGCTCATCGACAAGCCAATCATTTGGTCCAAATTGGTCGGGAGGCTCAGCAGCCACGGGTATTCCTTTCACAGACGACCTAATTGCGATATAAGCCTAGGGCGCATTGCTTGGCCGTGCTTGTGAGGGTGCGAAAGTGATCAAACTAGGCAAGGGTAGGAGTCATGGATAACGGTGTAGCGCTCATTACCGGAGGCGCCTCGGGAATTGGCTTTGCAGTTGCGGCTCAACTTGGCCGGGCCGGGTACACGGTTGTGGTTCTGGGTCGAAACACGGAAAGTGGCCGGCAAGCGGCGACGGCACTGTGCGCCTCAGGAATTGACGCGGTGGGTGATGGAGCCGATTTTTCGAATCATGCAGAAGTTGCGAGTCTTCGCGAACGACTCGGTCCGTTGGCAGAACCCGAAATTTTGGTGTGCTCGGCAGGAGTCATGAGCGAGAAGATGTCCAAAACCCTCAGAACTGCGCCAGATGAGTGGGATCGGGTGCTCGGGGTGAACTTGCTGGGAGTGGTAAATGCCTTATCGCACTTCGCTCCTCCCATGGTTGCAGCGCGTTCGGGCAGAGTCATCGCCCTGTCAGCCTGCTTGGGTCGATTTAGCGGCCCCGGAACAAGCGGAGGACTCGCGCCGTATCGCGTGAGCAAAGCAGCTGTCAATGCGTTGATTCGCAATTTTGCAGCGGAAACTGGGTGGGGGGCCCGCGGCGTGCTCGTCGATGCCGTATGTCCGAATCATTGCCGAACACCCATGGGGGGACCTGATGCCCCGAGATCAGCGGATGAGGGGGCTGAAACCGTTGCCTGGCTGGCTCAAACCGATCTAGAGAATCGACAAAATTTTGTTGGAAATGTCGATTTTCCCCTCACCGGGTTGCTGTGGGAGGATCAAGAAATCATTTCTTGGTAGGCGGTCTCAGTCCATTCTCGGCCTTGTGCTTATCCTTATAAAGAATTGGTGCAGGGCTGGAGCGAAAACTTATAGTCAGAAATAGGGGAATGCGGGATGCGCGGCTCATTACGAGTACTAGCAAGTGCGGGGTTGTCAGTACTATTGAGCGCCGGTTTACTGCCCGCACAAGCCAATGCGAACAAGGTCCCGCCCGCCCCCCCGACGATTATCTCCGTAAGTCCAGGGGCGACCGCCCGGATACTTGAGGTCGTGTTCGCGGCTCAGGTTCCTGATCCGGCTCAGAGTGCTAGTGATCCAATCTCGTATCAAATTTCGGTGGACTCGGTTAAATGGTATACCTGCCGGGAACTTGCAGTTCCGGAAAATGCACTGATCGGCAGCCCCGCTCAAGGCATTTGCCCACTGACAAATTTACACCCACTGCGTACCTATGGGATCTACATGCGTGCTGCACGAGGTGTCTCCGTGAGCGAGGTAGTTGGCCCGATCGTTGCGACGACACAACCACCGGCCGGAACTGAAACGTCCAAGCCCGAGAAACTGCCTAAGAAACGCATCTGGGTTAAGGCAAAGTTTATTGCAGCAAGCAACTCACTCGGCGTTGATGGATCTAAAGTGAAGGTCGGCGTGGGCGTGCTACCCAAAATTGTGTTCAGCAAGCCCATCCCGGACAAAATAGTGGTCGAAAAAAACTTGATTGTCTCTGCGGAGTTGCCCAGCGGGAAGTTAGTCCCTGTGAAAGGTGCGTGGGGTTGGTTAGACGAAACTTCGGTGGTTTTTCGACCTAAAACATATTGGCCGGGTAATTCAACTATTCGTATCGTGTCACTTCTCGGACGCGCAGTGCTGGGACGCAGTGGATCTCAGTCATTGATTGGATCTGCGAGATTAAACACGACTTATACCTTCCAGACGGCTCGGAAACTGATCGCGAGAGTAGATGGCAAAACCAAAAACATGAAAGTCTATGTTGACGGAAACAACGTCAAGACCTTTAAGGTATCCCTGGGTAAAGACGAATGGGAAACTAGGAACGGTACCAAAGTAATCAGTACCGCTAAAGAGGCAACAAAAATTTATCGCAGTGAGTCTCTGGGGCTCACTGATCCAGAGGAACAATACGAACTTGAAGGTTTTTGGAACACGAGATTGACACCCACGGGCGAGTTTCTGCACTCAGCTCCTTGGGCGTACGGGCGTCTGGGGATTTACAACGGGTCCCACGGTTGCACAAACATGTTCGTTAACGACGCTAAGTGGATTTTCAATGAAACGATCCCAGGGGATGTCGTTTTCTATACGAATACCAACGGAAAGATCAATGAGCCGTGGAATGGCCCTGGTGGTTTGTGGAACATTGAGTGGAAGAAGTGGCTGAAAAAGTCAGCCTTGTCCAATGGCAATCAAAAGGTCGACACAGATACAAATGCAGGCACAGGGTCACTCACCGATGCGAAACCTGCCAGCGTCTGATGGGTGAGGGCACAACTTTTGAGTCAACGTGGGCGGTCCCTGACACGTGGCAGCAAGGGAGAGGCGCTTGGGGCGGGCTACCGATCCGTCGCATGGTGGAGGAAGTTGTCCAGTGTGAAGCTCCGGCACGTGAGGTGCGGTCGATAACGGCACAGATTCCCGAACCGGTGCTAGTGGGGAGTCACCAAGTCGTATCTCGGCTGATTCGAAAAGGGTCTGCGATGTCCATGTGGCAGGTAGATATCTTGCGTGAACACGACAACGTAACGGTTGCGCGCGGGCAAGTAGTTACCGGCGTAAATAAGAATTTGGAGCTCGATCCACCAGGAGAAGCTTGGGGCAGTGCCTTATTTCCACACGTTCCTCCAGCTGAGCAGGTCGAACTAGCCCCGGTGGGGCCGCCGTTTGGACCCGTTTTTGGTCAACATCTGGAGTATCGGCCGATTACACCTTTGCCCACAATGGGTACCGAGCCAGTTGTGCATGGTTGGATTAATCTTCCACAAAGAACAGAACTCGGAGCGCACTGGAACGCAGCGCAGCTTCTGTCAATGGTGGATGCATGGTGGCCATCGCCGTATACGTTAATGAAAACGATGCGTCCGGTAGCGACGGTCTCGTTTAGTGCCAATCTTCTCATTGATCCGATAAACATTGAGTCCATCAATGGGGAGCGCTCACCGCTGCTACATGACGCGTCGGTGAGCGCGATTCATGGCGGGTTCATGAGTGAACTTCGTAGGTTGTGGACACCCGATGGCCGACTCGTTGTTGAAAACTTGCAGTCGATCATGGTGATTAAATAAATCTACCGTGTTGCCCAGGTGAGTTTTTTACTGTTGGTAAAAATCCGTTTTATGTATTCCTGTGTTTCAGGAAACGGTGGAATTCCGCCGTATTCCAAGACGGTTCCGACCCCCGCGTTGTAGGCGGCAAAAGTATGTTTGATCCGCGGACCATCTAGGCCTTTTACTAGCTTACGATTAATGCAATTCATGCGTGCTGCTGAATGGATCGCATCTACCGGGTTCCACACGTCTGCGAGTCCGTCATCGTCTCCATCAATTCCATAGTGCTTCCAGGTGTATGGCATGAATTGAGCGATTCCTTGAGCGCCAGCCGGACTTTCCGCCATCGGATTAAAGCTACTTTCCGCGTGTAGTTGAGCTGCGAATAGTTCCTCAGAAATTGCCGGGCAACGAGTGGTTGCTTCTTTAATCAAATCTGCATACTGGGCTGGAATAGTTATGGGAGCGCCCAAGACATTTTCCTTAATAGAATTTGGCATTAGCTTGTTAAATGAAAAAAGTGCGAGACCGACCACTCCCACGACTGCGGCAACCACGGCCATTGACCGCAAAGGATGCGGTGACCTGTTTCTCGGCATTAACCCACCTTAACCCGGCGCTTGTTCGAGGTAGGGTTCTTGGGTGTCCAATAGTCAAGAGCGGGTTCCGTCAGATTTGGATTCGGCGGCCCTCGCGAGCCTTTTTGACCGAGAATTACAAAAAGCATTTGACTCCCTTGGATGTTTTAACCTAGCTATTTTTGGAAAGACAGGTAGCGGAAAATCAACGTTGCTAAACGCCATTTTTTCTCAGGCAATTGCAGCAACTGGAATTGGCGAACCGGTCACGAAAGGACTGGACTACTACCGGCACCCAAACGGTTATTTGGGAATCTACGACTGCGAGGGTTTTGAAACGGGCACCTCAGGCGACGTGATACTTGCCGGGCTGGACCGGATAGTCAAAAAATCGCATTCAGGCGTAGTGGATCAACGGATCCATGCGGCGTGGTATCTCATTCGCTGGTCTGATCGAAGACTGGAGAGAGCCCAGCAGGCCTTCATCTCCACTATGAGCGCATTGGGCCTGCCAGTCATAATCGTGTTGTCCCAGGTGCCAGTTGCCGAGCGCAATAGCGAGTTGGAGGTGCACCCTGATGCAATCGCATTCGCGGGCTATATTGAGACTTTGCAGCTACCCACCTTCGGAGATGGCAAAGTCTTCTTGACCAATGCCCTGTCAGATTCATTCAGTGACACGGTCGTCTACGGACTGCAGGAATTGCTCGACGCAACTTATGAAGTAGTACCGGGCGCCGCACGAAATGCCCTAACCGCCGCACAAGGTGTTGATAACCGGCGAAAAAAAGACGCGGCCACCGCGGTCATTAAGCAAGCGACCGGGGTGGCTAGTGGAATTGGTGCAATACCGATCCCCGTAGCGGACGCTGCGTTACTGGTGCCCAATCAAGTGGCAATGATGGCTCGGATTTCGGCAATTTATGGGCTTCCGCGTTCAAAAGTTCGCACACTGTCAATTGCCAGTAGTGCAATTCTTACTGGTGGCGCGACTTACGCGGGGCGTTATGTGGTCACCCAGTTATTGCGTCTAGTGCCGGGAGGAATTATCACCGGATCGGTGATTTCCAGTGCAGTCGCAGCCACTTTGACCCAGGCAATTGGATCAGCCTGGGTCAAAGTGTGCGAGCACTCGGTCACATTGTCAGCAGCTGATCAGGAATCTTTTTTTAAGAGCACGGAGGTTACCAAGGCATTTCACAGTTACTTACGATCCGAGAATTAGGGGTTCCCTCAACCCGGTCGTGCGTGAATTCTGGGATGTTAAGGTGAGGTTCATGAAGAAGTTCTTGGGGTCAGTGCTCATGATTGCAGCAGGTGTTGGCGGATTCCTGTGGTGGAAACGGAAACAGGTTTTAGTGGCGAACGAAGTAGCAGCGGATCCGTGGCCGGCGGCAGTGGCCTCTCCAGCAGTGGCTTCACCCGACGTGGCCTCACCGGATGCCGCCTCTGCGGTTGTGGCACAGACTCAAGTACCAACGGAGACCGGGACGCCAAAGATTGCACCGGCAGCGAAAAAAGCGGAGGCAAAAAAAGCGGCCGTGAAAAAACCTGCAGCGAAAAAACCTGCAGCGAAAAAAGCTACTCCAAAGCCCCCGCGCCCTAGTGAGCCAAAGCCCGAGTAGTTGAACGGTTTTCGCCGTTGGCGAATCATCTGGATTGATAGGGATCGTTGTCGCGCAGCTCGTGGTTTACTTGGGTGCCAATAGGAGGTAATGCAATGCGTGATCCAGCTGAACTAATCGCCTTTGATCAGGATCCCCTGTTTGGTGTGCCCCCTATTTTGATTCACGCTTTTAACGGTTTCGTTGATGCGGGAGGAGGGGTCCGGCAATTAGCCGAACACATTTTGGACAATTGCAGCCATACTTTGATTGCGAGTTTTGATGTTGATGAACTCATTGACTACAGGGCGCGTCGCCCGCGAATGCAATTTGTTGTGGATCATTTTGCTTCAGTTGATTTTCCCAAGATCGCCTTACATGATGTTGAGGATGCCAACGGAAAGCACTTTCTTCTACTCTCGGGGCCCGAACCGGATTATCAGTGGAATAGATTCTTAAGTGCGATTGAGCTCGTCGTTGAGAAATACGGAGTGGAACTGGCAATTGGGCTTTCAGCGATACCGTGGCCGCTCCCGCATACGCGACCGCTGGGACTCACGGTTCATGGGAACAAGCCGGAACTGTTATTTGGAGCAGGTTCGGTAATTGGAGAGATCGAAGTACCGGGCCATGTAGGCGCGCTTCTGGAACTGCATTTAGGTCAATGCGGGCTTAATTCGATGGGAATTACCGCTCAAGTGCCGCACTACTTAGTGCAATTTGAATACCCGCAGGGCGCTCTGGCTTTGCTCGATGGATTAATGGCTGGCCCGGACATTGTTATTCCGCGTGGGGACCTTTCTGATTCGGCGGCGCAGTCCCTTGCAAATATCACCGAACAACTATCCGGTAACGAGGAGTTTTCTGCGGTGGTTCAAGCGCTAGAGGCCCAATACGATCAAATCGCCGAGGCTTTGAGTGCGGGTGCCCGGGGGTTGCCTGATGCAGATATTCCCAGTGGTGACCAGATCGCGGCCCAAGTCGAAGCGTTCTTAGCTGAAGTTGATTCGGCAAAAGACTCCGACAAAGACAAAGATCTCGACCTCTAGCACCTTTTAGTCGTGGGTGGTACGCCAGTAAGCAGGAATTCATTAACTACCCGATCAACGCACTCGTTTCCACCCAGGTAGGCCGTGTGACCATCACCTGCATAGGTAAGCAGGGAACTGGTGGGCAGCTGCTTTTTGAGCGATCGGGCCCACGAAATCGGAGTCGCGGGGTCGAAAGCGGTGCCGACAATAAGAATCGGTGCAGTTGTTCTTGTGTCGGCCGGAGCCGGCGTGGTCAGGGAGTGATCAAACCACGTGCTGCAGGGGGCATTGCCCCAACTCATGGCCATGGCTAATTCAGGAACCGAAGCATTTTTCGCAAACCGGTCTGCTCTTCGTGCGAGGCCCTTACGTGCGGGTGTTTGTGGGAAATCCCAGCAGTTGATTGAGATAAAGGCAGAGATCGAATTACTGGAAAAGTTAGTTGGTCCGGTTTGATCATTCGCGTAGTAGGACAACTCTTGTAATTCGGTTCCATCACCTCTTTTCGCGGCAATGAGGGCATCGTGCAGCGGTGGCCAAAATGAGGTGTCGTACATGGACAAAAAGATTGCCGTGGATGCCTCGCTTTGCACCAGTCTCTGTAGACCGTCAGTTTTCATTGGCATTGAATCCAGTGAAGCCAATAGCGCGTTTATGTGGGCAATCGAGCCGGGGTATTTGCGATCGAATCTCCTGAGCGCTCTTTGAAAACCTGCTGATTGCCCTCGTGACAACTCCATGGCATCAAGTGAAGGATCAACAGCGCCGTCGAGCACCATTCGTCCGACATTGCGTGGGAAGAGCTCTGCGTAACGGGTTCCCAGTGAAGTTCCATAGGAAAATCCGAGCCAATTGAGTTTTGCACTCCCGAGTGCACCTCGAATAATGTCCATGTCTCGTACCGTATTTTCAGTGCCGATGTGGGGAGCAATCGTGGGTGAGAATCTTTGACAGGCGGATGAAATCTTGGCGGCGGCTGCCATGTATCGCACCTGTTCGGCCATCGTGTCGGGTGTCGCATCAGTTCTGAGCCATCGGTTTGCGCTCTGTCCGGTGAAGCACCGCACTGGTGCGGAATCTCCCGTGCCCCGTGGATCAAACCCCACAGGTGTGAACGCCGCGGTCACAGCCGGATCCAGTGATCTGGCAATACCTTGTGCGAATCGTGTCCCTTCAGAACCGGGGCCACCGGGATTCATTACTAACGGCGGCAAGTCGGGTGAACCGATCCTTCGAACTGACAAAGTGATGGTCTCACCTTTGGGCTTCGCATAGTCCAAAGGAACCGTTACGCGGGTACAAGTAGCCCTGCCGCAGTCCTCCCACATCAAAGATTGCATATAAAAAATAGCGAGGGGATCGGTTTGTTGAGCTAGCACAGGTGATGCGGTGTACGAGGTGACTACTAGGGCACTAGCCAGACAGGCTCCTAGATGGCGCCGCCTAAATCGATCCTTGCTCACAGTCACCCTTTATCAATCATCGCGTAGCGGCATACCTGACTCTGGCCAATTATCCATCACATGGCAGGCTAGGCGCCGACCCACCGGGAAAGGCTCATCATGAGTGGCAACGCCACATTCACGTACTCAGACACGGCGATTCTGTCCGTAACGGCCGCCGTTGCGCCAATCGTCGTGACCAGTGACGAAATTGACGCTCAATTATTGAAGACCTATGACCGAGTTGGGTTGATTCCGGGGATACTCGAATCCCTTGCTGGAGTCAAAGAAAGACGGTGGTGGGCGCCCGATGTCTCTTTTGCGGACGTCGCTGCAATGGCCGGAGCCAAAGCACTCGCGGAGGCAGGGGTCAATCCAGAGGCGGTGGGTGTGCTCATTGACACGTCCGTGTGTCGAGATCGACTCGAACCGTCAGCTTCCGTTGATGTTCACGAACAGCTCGGATTATCGTCTTCGTGTGTGAATTTTGACCTGAGCAACGCGTGTTTGGGGTTCATCAATGGGATGCAGGTCGCATCCATGATGATTGACTCTGGGCAAATAGAATTCGCTTTGATCGTAGATGGTGAAGGAAGCCGAAGACCCCAAGAGGCAACAATTGCGCGCCTCCAACGTGATGATTCCACCAAGGAAGATGTTCTCGAACAATTTGCCACCATGACCCTTGGATCTGGTGGGGCTGCAATGGTTCTAGGGAAAGCATCGGTTCATGGTGGTCACCGGTTTAGAGGCGGCGTTAGCCGTGCGGCAACCCAACACAAGCAACTGTGCATGGGCGATCTTGACTTCATGCGTACGGATAGTCGAGGGCTCCTTGAAGCGGGGGTTGCTCTGGCAAGAGACGCCTGGGATGACGCGCAATCTCAATTCAGTTGGTCTGATCTAGATACCTACATTTTGCATCAGGTTTCCAAGGTTCATAATGCCGCACTCATCGCGGCATTGGGAATCGATCCGACGAAAGTGCCGACTACATTTCCCCTACACGGGAACATCGGGCCAGCTTCCGTGCCGTTTACTTTGGCACAATCAGTGGACGACCTCAGCAGTGGAGATCGAATAGCCTGCATGGGAATTGGCTCAGGGCTTAACGCGGCCGTTATAGAGATCGATTGGTAACGGTGAGCCGGCCAGCTCAACTACCTCCCGTCAATCTGCACGGTTTGGATCGCAAATGGTCGAAGATCGTTGACTTTACTGACCTCGATGGAATCCCACGTGGCGTTCATGTGCTTGATACCGGCACGGATCGCGCTGCTGTACTCACGCTGGTGTGTGTTCATGGGAATCCCACCTGGTCGTACCTGTGGCGTAATTTCCTGCGCCAGGCCCCGATCAATATTCGAGTGATTGCAGTCGATCAACTGGGTATGGGTTACTCGGAAAGACTGAGTTCAGATCGAGTTCTTGAGCAAAGGGTGGACGACCTCACCCGTGTAGTGGCAGCGCTGGAAGTCACGACGCCGATCGTGTCATTGGCTCATGACTGGGGTGGTCCAATCTCATTAGGTTGGGTCGAAAACGTGATCAGATCGGGGGAGCACCAGATTGCTGGATTGATCTTGCTCAATACCGCAGTGCATCAACCCAAAGAGTTCAATAGTCCAGCCATCATTCGACTCGCGCGCGCACGGGGCCTATTGGCGCCCGTCACCGAATATTCCCAAGGATTCGTCCTCGGAACCAGAATTCTTAGTGGTAAGAAAATGTCCCGGGACGTTGCAATAGGGTTCCGCGCGCCGTACCGAAAGCGTGAATCCCGTAAGGCGATTCACGGATTCGTCGCCGATATTCCTTTTGAAGAAGATCACGTTAGTAGGGCGCCGCTGGACCACATTGCCGAAAGCCTAAACCTGCTTTGTGACACCCCCATTCTGATGTGTTGGGGCCCTAATGACCCAGTCTTTTCGGATCTCTATTTGCGCGACCTTAAAGAGCGATTGCCCCATGCGGTGGTGCACAGATACGAGGGGGCATCTCATTTGGTGAGTGAAGATGCACCAACTTTGGTGGGCGATATTTTCGATTGGATCGGCTCGCCTTCGGGAACGCAATCGACATTTTCGTCTGAAAGCGATAGCGATGTGATCGACTTGGGAGCTGCAATGCGTGAGCAGTCAAGTACGCGACCAGATGCCATTGGCTTAACAGCCATGAGCGATCCCGGCAGTCTCACCTGGCAGGAATTAGACACCCTGACAAACTCTTATGCGGGTTACCTGTCCCAGCGAGGGGTCACCGCAGGGGATCGAGTCGCCCTTCTTGTTCCACCGGGCCCGCTATTGATCCCCTTGATTTATGCCATATGGAATCTCGGTGCTGCTGTGGTGCTGGCAGATTCAGGTCTGGGCCTGCGAGGAATTTTTCGCGCATTACGTGGCGCGCATGTGGATCATGTTGTCGGGATACCACGTGCCGGGCCTCTGATGAAGAGCCTGCACATTCGGGGGGCACGAATAAGCACAAAGGAAATTGATAAGGCTCAAAAACTTCCCAGGACTGTTTTTGATACAGACCAGAAGGGCACAACACAATTTCCTGCAACGAATCTTGGCGCAGTCGTCTTCACATCAGGGTCAACCGGTCCTGCAAAAGGTGTTCAATATTCGCGCGGCCAGATTGCGCGAACAGTTACTGCTTTGCAATCGCAGTACACAATTTCGTCGCGAGATGTAATCATTGCCGCATTTTCGCCATGGGCTGTTTTTGGACCGGCTCTGGGAATTGCTTCTGTCCTGCCACGCATGGACCCAGGCAAGCCAAGTTCGTTGACATTCGAGGCGCTGAAGGAAAGCGTGGTGAGTGCCGCGGGCACGCTGTTGTGGGCCTCTCCCGCGGCATTAATCAACGTATTGGACACGGCCCCCAAACACAATGACGCTGACTGGAGCAGCATTAGACTTATCTTGAGTGCGGGTGCTCCAGTTCCCAAATCATTATTGCAACGATTGGCGCTGCTCATTCCCCACGCTTGTATCCGCACCCCTTATGGCATGACTGAGGCGTTGCCAATAAGCGAAACTGATCTGGAAGCGATCCTAAAATCGCAGAGCGATCAGGGAGTACTCGTCGGCAAAGGGATTCCCGGAGTCGACATCTGCATTGCCGCGTGGGATGCGCCCGATCAGCTCACCACTGACCCCCAAGTAATGGGCGAGATCGTAGTGCGAGCTCCACATATGAAAAATAGTTATGACGGCCTGGAATTCACGGAACGAAGTAGCTCCTACTTTATGGGTTGGCACCGCACGGGAGATGTGGGTCACCTTGATACGGAGGGCTTTCTGTGGATTGAGGGTCGCAAATCACATGTAATTTCAACGTCGTTCGGAGTAATTACGCCGGTCCCGGTCGAGCAGAGAATTGAATCTTTGCCTTTCGTACGTCAAGCAGCGTGCGTTGGAATTGGACCACGGGGCGGAGCAGTTGTTGCAATTGTGTATATCGAAACTACACAGGCAAAAGGCCTATCGCAGATGAACAAGGAAGACGAGATGCGCGCCATTGCTGGTGTTCCACTCGCGGCGATGCTTCGCGTTAAAACACTTCCCACGGATATTCGACACAACGCGAAACTTAATCGTGAAAAAATCGCTGAGTGGGCGAATGCGAAACTAGCAGGCAACAGGTGAAAGTCTTAATTACCGGTGGACGAGGACTACTTGGGTCTGCGGTGGTGAGGGAGATTCAAAAATCTGGCCATGAATGCGTTGTGGTGCAGCGGACACCATGCCATGTGCCAGGAATCAGCGAATTTTTGGACGATTTAATCGCACCTACGAAATCCGAACAATGGATTAAAGGTGTGGAGGTTGTGGTTCACCTGGCCGCAAAAGTGGGGATCGTAGGAAGCTACCAAGAGTTTTTTGATTCAAATGTTTTGGCGACAAGAAAGCTTCTGGAAATGGCAAAAGAAAATGGTGTCCAAAGATTTATTTTCGCATCCTCGCCGTCAGTTGCGCACACAGGGAATGCACTCATTGGCGTGGGTGCGCACAAAGCCGAACCAGCCCACGTACGCGGCGCATATAGTCGCACCAAAGCTCTGGCCGAGATTGATGTCCTTGCCGCGCACTCACCTGATTTTTCTACTATGGCTTTGCGCCCACATTTGGTGTGGGGACCGGGGGATACGCAGCTGATTGAACGAATAGTTGCACGGGCTCGGTCGGGAAGGCTCTTTTTGATAGACGGTGGTTATTCACTGATTGACACAACGTATGTCACGAACGCGGCGCAGGCATTTGCTTGCGCGATCGATGCGCCTACTTCGGCTTTTCACAGGGTGCTCATGGTGACTAATGGAGAGCCACGCACGGTTCGAGAAACTCTGGGCCGCATTGCCCATGCCGCCGGTGCGCAGGCCCCAACCCGCAGCATCCCGTTCCACATCGCCAGGGCGGCTGGGTATGCCGCTGAAGGTGCGTGGCGGAGCCGTAAGAGCGAGCCACCGCTGACGTCATTCCTAGTAGAGCAGCTTGCAACCGCACATTGGTTTGACCTCGGGGAAACCAAGAGATTACTTGACTGGAGCCCCTCGATCTCACTTGATCAAGGGTTCGCAGATCTGGCCATGTGGTACGCAAAGGCGTAGGCGTATTTCATAGCCAGATGATTTTGTGACATTTTCGTGACACGAGGTGCGTGCAGGGACGTGTCCAGTGACGAACATTTCTCATATGACATTGCGAACATCAATTTCTCGAAGAAATCTTTTAGTAGCTGGTGGTGTGGGAGCAGGTGCCGCGACATTGGCAGCGTGTGGCGCCGGTACCACGTCCACGTCTACGGAGACCAGCGCAACAGCTAGCGCGACAGCGGGTGAAGCTTCTGCCACTCCGACCCCGGAACCTAGTGTCAGTGATTTATCTGATTCAGAGAAAGTTATCTTCTTTTCCAACTGGCCGCAGTACATCGACGTTTCTAAGAAGAATCCCACAACACTGGGCGATTTCATTTCGAGCACTGGGATAGATGTTGTCTACACAGATGACATTAATGACAGCAATGAGTTCTATGCAAAAGTGCGAACCAATCTAGAACAAGGTCGAAGTATTGACCGGGACATCGTCGTGCTCACCGAGGAAGGAGTTGAACTCTTCATCGATTCCGGTTTTGCTGCGCCGTTGAATAAGGAGTTGATTCCCAATTGGGTGAACCTACTGCCATCCTTAAAGGATGTGCCATTTGATCCAGGCCGCGAATACTCGTTGCCCTGGCAGTCTGGTTTTACCGGCATCGGTTGGAATACCCCGCTACTCAAGCGTGAGCTAGGGGTCAAGAAGATTACCTCACTTGATCAATTTTTCGACCCGAAGCTCAAAGGTCGCATCACGATTTTGACGGAAATGCAGGACAGCATGGGACTAGTTCTTAATTGGCTGGGATACGACATGGCCAATTTCACCCAGGAGCAATTTGATGAAGCACTGGAAGTTTTGGTGCAAAAAGTTGATGACGGCTTCATCCGGCAAGTGACGGGTAATGACTACATCGCTGCACTTGACAGCGGTGACGCCATTGCGTCGATTGGCTGGTCCGGCGACGTGATCGCACTCGGCAAGAAGTTTGGCTTCAGCATCCCTGATTCTGGGGGAATGCTGTGGGCTGACAACATGCTCATTCCTTCCGTTGCAACCCATAAGTCGAATGCAGAGAAACTCATGAATTACTACTACGACCCGGTTGTCGCCGCGCGGCTTGCTGAGTGGGTCCAATATGTATGTCCAGTTGCTGGCGCACAAGAAGCGATGGCCGATATAGACCCGGATTTAGTTGACGATCCTTGGATTTTCCCCACACCTGAATTGTTGGCAACCGTGTCCGAATTCATGACTTTGGGTGTAGAAACCCGGATGGCTTATGACCGGCAGTTTCAGAAGGCCGTCAATATGTAGCATTGCGCGGTGAGCCACGGATTTGACGTCGTATCCCAGCTTGATCAGACGCGTGGGCGAACCGGGACTATTACTACGCCACACGGCCGTATCCACACCCCGGCATTTATCCCAGTGGGTACAAAGGGAACGGTAAAATCGGTGTTGCCTGAGAGCATTCGAGATCTTGGAGCACAAGCAGTACTTGCCAACGCCTATCACCTATACCTGCAGCCGGGGACCGAAATCATTGATGGTGCCGGTGGGCTCGGTAATTTCATGAACTGGCCCCTGCCCACATTTACTGACAGTGGAGGATTCCAAGTACTTTCATTGGGTGTCGGGTTCAAAAAAGTATTATCGATGGACAGCGCCAACACTGTCGAGAGCGACGTAATCGCTCCAGGAAAAGACCGGTTGGCCCACGTTGATGATGAGGGAGTAACTTTCAAATCACACCTAGATGGAAGTATGCATCGCTTTACGGCGGAGGTTTCCATGCAAGTCCAGCATGCTATTGGCGCGGACATAATTTTTGCATTCGATGAATGTACAACTTTGATGAATACGCGTGAGTATCAATTAACTGCAATGCGACGCACTCAACAGTGGGCTCAAAGGTGTATCGATGAACATCAGCGACTCACCATTGATCGAGCTGAAAAGCCGCGTCAGATGCTTTTCGGTGTGGTCCAAGGCGCACATTACGAAGATTTGCGCAGGCAGGCTGCTCGTGAAATAGGTGAATTGGATTTTGATGGATTTGGAATCGGTGGGGCTCTCGATAAGGAAACTCTTGGAACCATCATCGGTTGGGTCGTGGATGAATTGCCAGAGGGTAAACCCCGACACCTGCTAGGGATTGGCGAGCCCTTGGACCTTTTTGTTGGTGCTGAAAACGGGGCTGACACATTCGATTGTGTGGCTCCAACGCGCAATGCCCGTAATTCGGCTCTTTTGACCGTGGAAGGGCGTTTCAATGTGTCCAATGCATACAGCAGAGGCAATAGCGACCCGATTGATCACGAATGTGATTGCTATACCTGCGTGAATTATTCACAGGGTTATTTGCATCACGCCGATAAAGCCAATGAATTGATCTTTCCAACATTAGCGAGTATTCATAACCTGCGTTTCACGGTCCACTTGGTGGACCAAATTCGCGAGCACATGCAAGCGGGAACCTATTTTGATTTTAAGCAGGATTGGGTTTCACGCTTTACAACTGGTCGCTACGCGAAGACAACCTAGCTGCCAAAATACGTTGGTTCGCGTTTTTTGATTGCTTTGATAACGGGGTAGCTGACCGGGAGAAAAAATACCTCTAACAAAGTCTTGTAGAGGTATCCCACTAAGACATAATTAATGAAATCAGCGCCCGTGATTACACCGTAGAATGCGACGGTACAAAAAACTAGAGTGTCAGCAAATTCACCAACTATTGTGGAGCCGATCAGGCGGGCCCACAGGTGTTTTTCTTTTGTTCTTTGCTTGATCTTCACCAACACATAGGCGTTAAGTAATTGGCCCACCAGGTAACCCAAGACACTGGCAAGCACGATTCTGGGTACGAATCCAAGAACTGATTCGAAGGCACCTTGAAACTCATATGCTTCCGCAGCAGGGGAAATTTGTACCAAATAGAAAGTAAATGCAGCCAGGACCGACATGGCAAATCCGGTAAAAATTGCTCTGCGCGCGGCTTTCCAGCCGTACACCTCACTGAGAATATCGCCAATAATGTAGGTGAGCGGGAAGAGAAAGACTCCACCGTCGGTGATGAAAGGGCCAAATGCAATCAATTTGGTTGCACCAATATTGGAGATCAAGAGGATGCCCACGAATGCTGCGACGATATACGGGTAAAGAGAGCCGGCAGGGTACGCGAAATTCACGACACGGCGAGGTGGCGTAGCTAGAGGGTCGACTGACGTGTGTGACATTGTGCCCCCGGCAGGAATCGAACCTGCGACCTACGGTACCGGAAACCGGCGCTCTATCCCCTGAGCTACGGAGGCAGGGGACCGCAAGGTTAGCAGCGCACCCAATATGTAAGCATGGAGTGGTGGCTGGCGTGCAAATGGTGCTGAATTCCTTTCGGAGTCGCCCGCTGGTGAGCGTGCCGATCTCATTTGGGCGCGACTTTGTCACGCGTTTTGGTGAATTTAACGTGTCAATAATTTCTGGGGGCTTGGCGTATTACGTGATTTTGGCTTTAGCGCCAATCGCTATTGCTGTGGGTGCGATCGCAGGGCTGTTCCTCGATCGCCAGCAGTTCATGGCCGGGTGGGACTCGTTCGTCAGCCGAGGACCGGACTCGCTCAGCGGGTTGGAACCCGCGGTTGATGCGCTGGCGACATTGGCACAAGCCGCCTCCACAAGTTCGGTTACGGTGACAACAATTGTCAGCATAATTCTGGCCGTATACGTGTCACAAAAAGTTGTTTACGGGTTTCTTCAGGTTCACGATCACATTTTCCACAATATCCGCAGGGCACCAGGATTGATGGCTCGAGCAAGATCTGCGTTATTTGCTCTCATCTTGATTGTCGGGATTGTGGCAACACTCTTAGCCGTCACGGTTGTTCCAGTGGTTTTGAGCGCTCTTAACATTGAAACGACTTTCTTGGAAATTTTCGATCAATTGGGGTGGCTCGCTCCTGGGGTATTCGTGTACCTCTTGGTGTGGTTTGTTATGCGCCGCGCGAGTGGGACATCTGGACTTATCACTTGGCGGTCTCCGGGACTGCTCGTCTCAACGAGCCTTATCATATTGTCAGTTGGAGTCTTTGGGATCTACGCGCAACTATCGACGAGCGTGGCCTCGGCCTTAATTGTCTTTGGTGCACCCATCGCGGTTCTCATTTGGACGTATTTTGTATTTCTCGGATTTTTCACGGGATCGATTGTTCAAGACGTGATCCGTGATCGTGGACTAGCGCGAAAACCAACGTGGGGGTCCGCTGATGAGGGCGATCAAGAAGGCGCCAACAGCGGCACCAGCGCCAGTACTCATCATGGTGAGTCCGGGCAAAAGCAGGCCTGATGCCACTCCGCCAACACCCATGATGACGCCTCCAGTCACGGCGTAGGCGATCCGCCCACCGGAGCTAGATTCACGCTGTGGGGCAGGCAGGTCGGAGTCTTTGTGGCGAGCGGGTGCCGACTCCGGAGAATCTTGGGCAGCGATTTCACGCAGAAGTTTGTCAATCTCGTCTTCGGAAGCCATACGAGCACTCTATGTTAGGACATACGCGCAGGCAGATACGCTCACGCCGTGGCAATTAACGACACGCGCGAAAGTGTTCAACGGATAGTCGACGAATTATTTGCGCAGGGAATATTGACCACTCGCGTTGAAGTCACATTAGAGCGACCGAAGTCACGTGATCATGGCGATTACGCCACCAATATTGCGCTCGTGGCCGCAAAGAACTCGAGTCTTCCACCGAGGGAACTCGCCAACCAAATTGCCGAGCGGCTAAGTGCTGATCCGGCGTTTACCGATGTGAGTGTGGCGGGACCGGGCTTCGTGAACATCAGGCTTTCCGCTCAGACCCAAGGGGGAATTGCCGAGAGGGTAGTGCACCTGGGCTCGGGCTATGGTCGCAATGACGCGTTATTGGGCAAGAGTTTCAACGTTGAGTTTATCTCGGCCAATCCCACAGGACCCTTACATCTTGGACACACACGGTGGGCTGCAGTGGGGGACGCCTTGGCTCGAGTTTTAGCCGCGGCAGGTGCGGACGTAACCACCGAGTTTTATATCAATGATCGCGGGGTGCAGATGGATAAATTTGGAATATCCGTCATGGCGGCTGCATCAGGTGAGGCTGTTCCAGAAGACGGGTATCACGGTGGCTACATCTTAGATCTGGCCGCGCAGATAAATCGGGAACATCCGGAGTTTCGCCAACTTCCGGCTGAAGAACAAATGGTTGCTTTCCGTGAAGAGGCGTATGCATTGCAGTGGCAGCAGCAGAAAGACGTTCTTGAACTTTTTCGAACGCACTTTGATGTGTGGTATTCCGAGCGCAAACTTTATGACTCCGGTGCGGTTGAGCGGGCCCAAGCTCGCCTCGAGGCTCAGGGTCACGTGTTTGAATCTGAGGGCGCCCTCTGGTTACGGACTACGACATTTGGAGACGATAAAGATCGGGTCCTAATAAAGGAGAACGGCGAGAGAACTTATTTTGCCGCGGACACTGCTTATTACGTTGACAAGCGAATGCGCGGATTTGACACGGCAATTTATCTGCTGGGTGCGGACCACCATGGATACGTCAACCGCTTGCGAGCGGTGGCGGCATGCGCGGGTGACAATATGCATGAGAATATCGAGATTTTGATCGGTCAATTAGTGAAAATTACACGTGGTGGAGTGGAGGTCAAGCTGTCAAAGCGCTCGGGCCAAATCGTCACGTTGGAAGAACTCGTTGAAGAAGTTGGGGTAGATGCAGCGCGTTACACCCTAGCCAGGTACCCGGTTGAGACCCCGCTAGTTGTCGATCTTGAGGAAATCGCGCGCAAAGCAAATGATAATCCGGTGTTCTATGTGCAGTACGCGCACGCGCGCATCAGTTCGGTATTGCGTAACGCCCAGGACATCGGAGCGAAATGGCGCGAGAGTGCATTTATTCCCGAATTACTTGATATGGAACAGGAAAATGAGCTCCTTGGAGTCATCGAAAAGTTCCCGGCAGTTATTGCAGCGGCTGCGGAACTGCGCGAACCTCACCGGGTAGCTCGCTTTCTTGAGGAATTGGCCAGTGCCTACCATCGTTTCTATGATGCATGTCGAGTTTTGCCCCGCTCTGATGAAGAGCTTGGTTCCGTCCATATTGCTCGATTGTGGGTGTGTGCGGCAACCCAGCAGACGCTCGCAAACGGCCTGGAACTCCTTGGAGTCACCGCTCGTGAAAAGATGTAACGACCGGTAGACTCGCATCATGCAAGCACATCCCGCTGGGCCGCGTCATGCTCAGATGGCGCAGGAACCACATGCGCCTGTCTCAATTCTGGATCCGGTGCAAACCCATGTGTGGCCCGACAGTGCCGAAAGAACAGATAGCGGCGAACTGTGCATTGGTGGTCAGGGCGTTATTACCCTTGCGTCGGAGTTTGGCACACCACTTTTTATTTTTGATGAGCAAGATGTGCGTGAACGGGCGCGCGAATTTGCGCGCGCCTATCTTGCTGACAACGAAAGCGGGACTGTTTATTACGCCGCGAAGGCTTTTCTTAGCGTTGCCGCGGCACGTTGGGTGGCTGAAGAAGGACTGGGAATTGATGTCGCATCCGGTGGCGAGCTGGCTATCGTAATTCGCGCAGGAATCCCGGGTGACAAATTGCTCATGCATGGAAACAATAAGTCTGAGGGGGAAATTCGATCTGCGCTCGTTTATGGAGTGAGTCGAATTGTCATCGATTCATTTG
>ERZ807291.4129-NODE-4129-length-19635-cov-7.041828_pt1 | contig 19635 bp, 27 predicted proteins | sample MGYA00521257_ERZ807291 | MGnify/ENA primary metagenome ERZ807291 (study PRJEB31413, sample SAMN03169783) | marine metagenome | biome: Marine; feature: Water; material: Subsurface seawater | place: North Sea | collected 2011-04-28 | depth 1 m m ... | reverse complement strand
CCAAACCAAATTGAAGTTGTAGAGTCAGCACCACCCACAGGTCCAAAGGAATCGAAAGTACATAACCTACCATTAAACGGTCCTGACTCTATTGAGTATACACTTTTACCATCAAAAGGTCCTGAGTTTATAACATTACAAGACTCGAGATCCGTTCCGGTAGAAGAGATTTCTAATAAAAGTAGTGTTCCGGATAAAGGAAAAGGTTATACGTTTGAGGGCCCTACCACAGGTCCGAAAAATATAGAACCTTTACCTAATTCTATAAGCATAAACGGCTACTATCCACTTTACAGAGACTATAGAGCTGCAAATCTAGCTAGCCCTATTGATTCAAACCATACTCATGATTTTAACGGTGTTGCATACTACATGCCCAACGGTCTTGATAAAATATGGCATGGAGATTTTGAAGGTCCTAAAAAAGGTCCTAGGAAAAGCAAACTTGTAGAGGTTGTACGGGGTAGGACCAAGACTCCTAAGTATATATCTCACATATACGACTCACGAACTAGTGCTTTGACGGGTCCTTTTAGTTACGAAGGGATTACTGCAATTACTTCTAGGGACAACAGCTCAGAGGTGTACGCGGTTAATTCAAAACACGAAGTTGTTAAAGCAACGTTAAATGATCTCAAAGATTCAGAGTTTAAGTTCCCTAGTCATAGGATAAATGTTGTTGATAAATTTGACATAGAAAACGAAGAAGGAATCGTAGCTAACGAAAAAGGTTCGTTTATGTATCGAGGTAGATACCTCGCTACTCCTTTTGCTGAAGACTATCGAATTGTAGGAGATGTTGAAGAACCTTTATTTTTCAAAGACTGTTACCTCGCTATAGCCGAAACGAACTGGATGCATTTAGGTAGCGAAGCCGCTATCAAAGAGCTGTTTCGTGTAGACCTCACCTTTGCTGAAAGCTCTTTAGGACATGTCTGGTTGTACGCTACAAACGAATCCAACAAAGTAAGCGGACAATACAAAGGTGAGATACGGGACAACATGAAGGTCTTTACAAATCTTCGAGGTAAAAGGTTTAAACTTAAACTATTTATCGCAGCCCATAAAAAATACCCATGGTCGATGCGTGAAATGTCTTTAGGGTACAACCAAGGTAAAAACTTTTAAGCCGCCCAAAGTTTTACAGTATCTTCGTCAGTTAGGGCATCCGCATAACTTTCACTTGTGGTCTGAGCATCAGAATGCCGTAAAAACTTTTGGGATATAAATAAGTTTTCGGTGCTGGCGATATAAGAACCGAAAAGCTTTCTACATTCGTGAAGAGGGCACTGACGATCCCAGCCAATCGCTCGTAGTTTAGACAATACCTTGTCAAAAACAGGTCTTCCTTTGTCTGCTCGGTTGTGTACCAAGTAGTCTTGATCCGAATGGTTTAAGATAAGCTTAGCAACGTGCTTAGACCCTTGTGTAAAACCTTCAAAACCTTTGGGGTCAAAGGTGCGGTCTGCATAAACATCTATCCTGGCTTTCTTGGTATTCAGGTGAACCCAATCTCTACGGCAGTGCAGTATTTCTCCACGCCTAAGTCCGAAATTTAAGGCCAGTCCTAGAATTATATATTCATCGCCTTCCATATCAGACCACATGTTAAAAGTGTCTTCGATCAAACTTACTTTAGGAAGACGATATTGTTTCTTTAGCTTTTTGTAGAACTCTTCTTCCGCAAAGCACTTACCAAAACTCATATCAAATTCTCTAAATATGTTGTGGCTGAGTAAGGCCTTAACATTTCTAAGCCTGCTGTTTATACTTCGCTTTCTACTCTTTACAGCTACCGCATCTGTAATAGAACCGAGCTGTAGCTTTCTATAGGTTTCAATAAACGTGTAGTTTATCTTAGACATGTCAAAAGAACCAACGTCAGCATTCGCTTTTTTACCCAATACTTTTTTAACCATCGATCTTATCGCAACTTTGTAGCTGTCAATGGTACTGTCCTTTAAACCAAGGACTGTTTGGTTATCATCTAAAGCCTTAAGTATTTGGTCTAAGGTCGGAGGGTCAGGTTGATCTTTTGAAAACTGTCTCTTACAAAACATTTCTCGGACCTCCTCATAAGGATATAGAACTAGATGAGCTCTAATCTTATCTGCCAAGTCTAAAGCTTCAGACTTATCCAATCCGAGAGGGAAATATCTATCTTTTCCTTTTACTCGGACCTTATATGTCCATATGCCGTGTTGGCTGCGTTTATATATGCGGGTTCCTCTCTTTGTGGCACCGACTTTGTACCGACGTGTGGTGTGATTCATGGCACTAGGTTTTGTGTGTTTTTTGGTTTTGTCCAGTAGTTAAGCCAAAAGACACTACAACTAGTGGGTATCGCGTGGATTTTGAATCCAGCGCGTCTACCAATTCCGCCATCCGGGCAAATAGTTGAGTGTCAACGAGTTGACTACTGTGTAATTCGTTGTTATACTGTGTAAAGTGAAGGATGGCACCAAATTGGCACCGAGGCAATAACATATGAAAAATTGGTTAGAAAAACAAAAATCCCAAGAACAGGAAGTTCTGGATGTGGTTAAGATTCAAAGTAAGCAAGTCGTTGAAGATTTGATTCCGCAAGTGCGATTATGCGCTCTGGAAAATGATATGGAAGCGAACGTAATTATAAAAGTGAACTTTAAATTTACCGACGATGATACTGAAATATGGAGTCAAGGTCATGTAGACTTCCCTCCGAAATGTACAACCAGTCAATGTTTTTCAATAGATTATGCCGAGCCGTCCGAAGACCAAGAAGAGTCCTGATGCTATCCTAAAAAACCTTGGCCTAAGTGCCGAAGAGGTTAGGGCAGCTTTTAATGTGGAGAGACCCAAGGAAAAAAAGGTTAAGAAAAACTATCTCTACTCCTACGGGCAAAAGAAAATTAGGAAACGGGTAAAAGACTATGAACGTATGATGTTTTCAAAATTCTTACAAGGCATGTCACCTATTACAATCGCCCACCTGTTGAGTGTGTCCGAAGAAACGGTTAGACTAAGACTTCGCAAAGCAGGCTTTTTTAGTTAGCAAAAAGCTCCCAATAATCTTTGTATTTTTCAAATCGAGAGGTTTGACTACTAGGGCTTATCCAAACACTAGTCACATTTACCTCATCACAAGGGATTATATACCACGAGTCTAACGGATCAATATAGGCTGCGACTATGTCGACCTTCTGGCAATCTATCACTTGTTTGACATATTGACCTGTGCTTGCAGAGATCTTGTATCTTACGACTCCTTGTCCTTTTTGGACAGGTACTGAGGTTCCTTTTACCTGAACTCTAAACACAGTACTGTCTCGATTCATGACCAAGAGGTCTTGAGCTGACCCACTTTCAATTGGAATGAAAGGGGCCAAGCCCCGCTCAAGACATTGGACAATAAAACGATGTTCGTATAAGGTACCTCGAGCTTTGTTACTACTCGCCTTGGACGTGCCAACCATACTGAAGCTTTTCAGATCTTTTAATCCATGTGAACCCCTTGGACATCATGTGGTTTAGACCCCAACCTAACTTTTTAGGGTTCAACTCTTTGAGAAGTACCCTGTTATTGTCGTTAGCTGCTAGAGCCATCATGAGATCTGAGCAAGTGCCGTCCCATGGATCTCCTTTTAGTTGGTGTCTAAATATAGCTATGAGCTCGATGATATGGCTATATCTACTGTCCGCTCGGGCTCGCTCTTCAAGATCCGCATTGATGAAGGCTTTAACTCCAAAGCGTACGTCTTTACGCTCGTCTGGAATTTCATAGTCCGCAAGGTATTGGGCGAAGGCCGGAAGCTCTTTCTTAATAATACCCTTAACATCACCACTGAAATTAAACCCATCATTGCACTTGAAAACCATGAGCTTGTCTTTAATTGACATGTCAAGATCGGGCATCAAACGCATCGACACAGGGTCATCGTTTAAAGTACAGCTGATACGTCCACGCCAGAACACCCGCCCCGACTTCTTGAACTTTCCATGAATCAAGAAACTATCATTAGCAATGTGCTCTTTAAGCTTAGCTGTGAAAGCAGTGTGCATGGCGGGGCTGGCGGACGGCGCCTCATCGTCCACCAACCACGCACCATACTCAAATAGGTGGTCGGTCCAATCTGATTTACCTGTTAGATATTCAGATGCCTTGATACCTCCTCCAAACAACTGACCTAGTACTTGAGTGTTGTACAAAGTCTTACCGCAGTTCGGGGGACCCACTAAAAAGTGAGCGTGGCCTCGTTTAGGAGTGCCCGACAAAGCATTTTTATAAGCAAAAGATAGCCAGTCAATCTCGTGATCAATCTGACTACCTAGCATGTGGTTCATCCATTCCCAGATTACAGGGAAGTCTTCGTGGGTAACATCGCGATCAATAGGAGCTAAAGGTGAGACCCTAGCGGTGTTGAAGTAAGTTCGATTTTCATGCTTAACAATAGGGCTTTTGGTAAAACAAAAAGGTAGCCCAGCTTCTACACGCTTAGCCGTGTTTATTTGAAACAAAGCCCTTTTAACCTCACTTACATTTTCGTGCCTTGCTGGTCGAGCGGACAAGTCGTGACGGCATTGTAGATCAAGTAAACATTCATCCTTTGTGTTGATAAAGAAGCCACCAGACCCGTCTTGCACAAAGTAATTTTTACCGTCAAACCAATAACTATCTATTGCCTGTCCAATCCTACCAACCTCAAATTGACGAACAAATCCAGGGGACAAAACTTCAGCCCAAGAGTAGAAACCCTTAATCATATTGAAGCATTGCATACCTGTGTCCCGAACAATTGAACCGTTCGCAGTCTTGTGCCCTCCGCCTGGATCCCAGAATGTTGGACCTCGAGCACCCTCACGAAACTCTCCGGGCCATTTGTGATCTGGCCAAACACGTTGAACTTCTTCGAATACTACCTCTAATGGAATTGTAGTACCCTGCGATTCAAAGTCTGAACTGCGTGACTCTTCGTACTGCCAGTAATGGAGGGAGTCCGTAGGGATTCGGGCCGAAGGTTTTACACCCCTCCAATCGTCACCGTGTAGTAAGTAATGCTGACGGATGAAATTACCCTCGTCAAAACCACGGGCTATAGCATCTCGACCATCCAACTCAAGCTCTTTAACTAATCGTTTAAGGAAACGTTGGTTAGGCTTTTTGCCGTGCATGTAAACAGGGCTTTCGAAAAACCAAACTGCGTGTATCCCTTTAGAATAACTCCTCGAAATATAGTTCACGGGGAACTCACAATCCAACAACCTTCTGACAATGTCTTCGTACTCTTTGTCGTCAAAGGTAGCATCCCAATCAGCACACACACCGTGCAAATATCGTACAGGGTTTTCGGACGAAATACGTTGGTCGGGGTTTATACCTTCAGCAGTACTGTACGCTAAATATTTGGTGGATCTTTGAGCAGCCCAAGTTTTATACTCGTTAGAATTTCTAAACTCCGGGACCTCAAAGTCTAGATCCCAAGGTTTTCTTTTAGTAACCGTTCGGCTACCTAAATTTTCAAGTGTGAATAGTTCATTTTCCATCAAGTACATCCTCCATTACTGCCACCACGCTAGCTTCTAAATCATTCAAATTGGGTGACATATTTTTTATCGTTCCATCTATTAAATCTTTCGACAATCCGGCCTCGGATACATGCACATCCTCGCCTTGCATCTTAGTGCGTTCTACGTGCAGTATCTTCCCGCCTTGCTCTTTTATAAACTCTGCTTCGTTCGGGAAACGTACGTCGTCTATGACATAGTGATTCCATGGAAGCATCTGTTTTTCTAAGCAAGTAATCCATATCTTGTCTGATATTAACGCACGCCCCCATTCACTGCCTAGCGATTGCATAAACCATCTGGGGCTTTTGTTGTAACCTTCTAACTCCTTTTCTTTAAGATCAGGATCAGATATAAACTCCTCAGAGATACCCATAGCCATTAACATATCCTTGATAGGCTTTGCAAAACTCAGGATCTTGTACCCGTATTTGTGACGAATACAACGACCCACAGTCGACTTTCCAGAACCTTTCCCTCCTGTTAATCCAATAATCATTTCAAATACTCCTTGGTTCGAATTGCTTCACAGTCTAAAGGCACACCCTTTAACCACTCGGGAGGTTTGGTCATTAACTCTCGCACATCTTGTAAAGCTGCGGCTGAGAACTCTTCATCAACTTCAACTACCACCTCATCGTGGACATGAAGAACAACTTTAAAACCACGGTCTTCCAGGTTTAGTAAGCAGTTGGCAAAACAATCTCTAGCCAATCCTTGAACACTGTTTTGAAAGATGTTAGCCCCATAGGACTTAACCCTACGAAAGCTTCCACGCTGGGTAGCTACACTGACACCATCCTGTTCAAACCTACAGCGAAAGTATTTAATCGATCGGCCACTCGGTAGCTCAACCTCATAATCACCTTCACCCTTAGCCGCTTCCTTAAGTTCGTCACCTCTTAACCTCCATAGATCTGTAATCTTAGTATTCTTATCTCGAAAATCCTGAACTTGGATGTAAGCGTTTACCCACTGCCTTCTCTCTTCTTTAGGCAATGTTCTATATATGTTTGCCTTGCCGGGTTGGTACGCAGTAGCGAACTTTTCAAACCTGACTTCATCCGACTTGCTGAAAGGTAAGTCTAAAATTTGAGTCTGTCCATAAGCAGCAACAGTCTCAGCAAATTTAAGCCATCCTGAACCGTAGCCCAATTGCAACACACGAACCTTCGCCAACATATACAACTCGGGGTCTTCATCCTTGAGCTTTCCACCTGTCCAACCCATGGTCTGACGAGCGTGCGCCTCGTAGGGAGACATGCCCTCAGATAGCAGCTTCAGGAATTCTTTATCGCCAGCTAAATAGGCAGTTAACCGAGGCTCAATCTGCGATAAGTCAGCAACTATAAAAGTCTTTCCCTCAGGAGCTGTGATACAATTTCTAAGGTTAACCCCATATTGGGTTTCCCTTGGCATATTCTGCACATTAAATCCTGATTCTCCACTCCATCTTCCAGTCACATCCGCGCCCCAATATTTCATGTTGTAGGACATACGCTCTTCGCTAGTGATCCTAGCCTGCATCTGTTTGAGGTTCTTTAAGTGCTTGTTCGCTCGAGTAAACCTCTGCATCGCAGCTACAAAGTTTAACTTAGTCCCGTACTTAGCTAACCACTCCTCAAGATCAGGATTTCCCTTAGCTAAAGATTTCGGAGGTTCCACACCAGCCTTACGACACTCGATCGCCATGGCTTTTTTAGAATAAGTCGCATACTCTTTGCGAGTGTCTGGATCTATTTCCTTATACCACGGAAGGGCTTTCTTGGCTTCAAAAACTGCCTTCTCCAAAAGGTTCACACCCTCTTCTATTTTTGCAGTAGATACAGGCAATCCACGATAAGCCATTGCCCGTGTCATGCGACTTATTCGGCGTTCGGTCTCAGGCCATTGGTCGTAGAGTTTTTCCCAAATCTGGTAGCAATATTTAGCGTCGTCTAGAGCGTACTGAAGAACCGCTTCAGATTCATCCATCGCAATCATATCTTCCCAGGTTTTGCCTTTCATGTTAGAACGAACCTCCTTGTTCATGTCTACTGAAAGAAGCTCACTAGCGGCACCTTTTAGGTTTCTTTGGTTTTGGAAATACACGCACATATCAGCTGTGCAAATCCATTCGCATTTAATCGGGGGAATTATGCCAAGCTCAACACATTCTTCAAAAACTCGTTGGTCAAAGCTGGCGTTGTGGGCGATAAAGGTAAAACCATCTAAGGCTTTCCAGTCGGGGTACTCTTTGGTTCTACCAACATATTCGATGTCGGGATTCCAAAGGGATACTAAATAAGGATCGAATTCTGGGTGTTTTATGTACTGATAAGTACTGCTCCCAGCAATCGAGTAAGTTTTCGAGTAGTAACTCTCGAAATCGATAGCAATATAATTCATGAGGCGGCGTGGTGTGTTTGTGTGAAGTCGTGGTGGATAGGGAGCCTGGGACATCAACAAAACCCAGACTCCCACTCACACCACATGAGTCTAACCCGTTAGGATCAGCAAAAATCCTGTAACCATTCTACGAACTTTGGATCATGCGGTTTTCCCTTACGAATCTTGGGTCCGTTAACCACATTATTTCCGAACTGATACTTTTCTGTTTTTAAGAAAAAGGATCCGTTCTTAAGTCCGTTCCGGTAATAAGTCATCCCAGCTGAGAGTATGGGTTTAGCACCTTTATCGTAGGCAGTTCTTTTAATACGCCAGATAGCAAAAGCATATTTGTCTTTGCCATGTTGGTAAGGGAACGCTTCATCCGGGGTACCTCCTTTGATGCAGATAAATGCATCAGCCATAGGCTTCCAGTCAGGTTGCACCCACTCACCGTTTTCAGAGTATCCTTTGGTAGTACCACCAATCTTTTTCTGCTCTGCGGGTGTTACGATTCTTGGAATATCACCATTCCCAAAAGGAATATTTTCCTCAAAGAATTTACCAATTCGAAGAACTGTGAACTCTATCTCATTCGTGCCGTCCGAGATTTCAAACTCCTTGTCTAAGACAATAGCTCCCTTGCGGAAGTTCTCGCTTAAAGGACCTACCCCCTGTGCTATCCCAAGCTTGGGGAACTCTATGTCAGATGCGTCAAGGTCACCTATGATACCTGTTGTGGCGGTCGCCAGCATTGTGCCGGTCGGACTACCCTCAATAATATCTGCGGATGCCTCAGCAACCTCCAACGCTTCTGATTTTGATTCATTCAATGATTTTTTAGCCATGCTATTATATCTCCTGTGTTTTTGTTATTCGTGTGTAACCAAATGTTATACACTAAAGTTAAAGGTTTCGCGACTTGCGTAAAAAAGGGGTCATGCTCCGTTCAGCCTCAGGTGCTACTACACCAGATGCCTCAAGGGCTTCATCAACCTCAGGCCGTGCTTTCTTCTTAGAACCCCTAGCGAGTTTGGAAGAGTAAGCTTTCGCGATAGCCGCTGGGCTCACCGTACAAGCTGACATGAATTCATCAGGACTGAGCAAATGTTCAACCGCCTCGAAAGCAGCCTGACTATCATTAATCTTACCCTGTGAGTTTCTAAAGCTAAGGTCGTATCCTGGAATGACCTCACCTTCATCAACTGCCAACTTAACTGCTTGTTCCTTAGCCGCTTTAGCCCACTTCTCAACTACCTGTGCAACATTCATCATCTGACCCAATACATCAGGGTTTGTGATTTCAGAAGGTGTGTAACTGTCCCACAAAGTAAGTTCAAAGTCATCAACCCCTTGGCTGTATTTTTTGGCCAAAGGAAGCATCTTATCAGACAACGCTGAACAAGTAAGCTTATGCTTACAAAACTTACAAGCCTCAGTATTTGGTGTGAGTTTCTTATCCGTAGACTGCGCCCGTTCAACCAATAAGTGTACGCGCATTCTAATATCCTCCATGTCCTCACGCTTGTAGCTATGCTTGAGAACCTCATCCCTACGAGGTGCCAAGAAATGAACGGTGGCAGTTAGAAGCTGTGGGAATTTATCCATGACCCCGAGCAGATAAGCCTGACCTTGAATATTGATATCAGCATCGTCTATCTCTCCGAAGCCAAACTTAAAGTCCACTATGTCAACATGCGTATCACGAATGATAACACGGTCAACGGTCCCAAATATTGATTTATTTAATTTCTTTGTCATCCAACCAAACCTCCTTGTGTTTTCTCAGTAACCGCATCAGTTCTGGTCCCATTTTGAACGCATAAATAGGTAAAGGGTCATCATCAGTAAGAATATAGACATCATCCCCGCGCAATACAGGCCGATAACCCACGATAGAATCTCCAGAAACAAGCAGTGTGAGTCTATGTCCATCACGCATATCCTACCTCTACTCTAAGCTCTTTGAATACCTCTACATTAGGCACACTCTCAAGCGGAACTAGATAATCCAAGCAGGATTGAACTAACTTAATCTGGTCATCAGATAAGCCTTCCATGTTGCCTGTCTCAGCAGCGCTGTGCAAAAGGGTACCTTCTTCAGCGAATATATTCGTCTCGTTAGTACTTCTATATCCCGGACACAACTCAACATATTTGAGCGTGCTTGGACCCAGTTCATGGTGTTCTTCTGGACTACTCATTCTGGTTTATTGTCACATCTCTCGTCAATGCTTTGGGCAAGGACTAAAGCTATTTTGTGAAGCGATTGGATTTCTTTTTGAAGGCTGTGGATCTGCATAGACTGAAAAGCTATGTAGGATACCAAAGCACTGTGATCAGGGCGTTCTTTCTGCTCATGCTCGAGCATTGTATGAACCTTGGTCTTAAGCTCTTCGAGCTCCTCCTTCTCATCACCTAGGATGTCGTCTAAAGTAGCTACTACTTTATACTTATCCGGAAACTCTAAAGGTACTTGACTCTCGTCGTCGGAGTCGTCGGGAAATGAATATTCTGCATTTAATCTCATGGTGTGGTGTGTTGTGTTGTTGGTATTAGTGGTGCGCAATCAATGTAATACACATGTATTACATAAAGCAAATTTTATTTAAAGAAAAGGTCGCTGTCTTCCGGAATCCCTTTGTTTATCAAGGTTAGAGCAGATAAGTCTACGGATTAAGGTCGCTGGTCGAAGGATGTAGGCTAATAATTTTTTCATAATATTGGGTTCATTTCGTCATCATTGATGAGGTCGATATTTCTAAGTTTAGATCGCACGGCATTGCAGACGCGCATCTCAACAGTTCCGTTAGCGAAGATTACTTTCTGAACGGCAGGGCTCTTAGCCCCAGCCCGATGGATCCGTCCAAGAGTTTGTTTGAAATCAATCGCAGAAAAGTTCGGGCTGATTAACGATAGGCGAGGGTAGTCACCATTGACATCATGTAACGATAGACCGGTTCCACCCGCCTGTACCGTACAGATGCAAATACGTGACTTGTCACTCTGGAACTTTTTAACTTCCTTGTCGCGCTCATGACCGTCTTGACCACCGTGAATTAAACTAATCTCGCATAAACCCGCTAGACGTTTGAGTAAGGTCTCTACCGTGTCCCGAAAATTAACGAATAGGACGACGGAATTACCACTATCATATCCATCGCGAGCAAGCTCTTCAAGTAAGGGTATCTTTAGCGTTTCAACCTGTTGCCTAGCTCTAAGCTGAGCCACGATAGCAGAATCGTCGTCAGATTCCATACGAGAATGTAGATCAAGAAGGGAAGCTCTAAGGTCATCATATATTAATTTTACCTCTCCTGTGTTCGGTATATCATATCCGTCGGCAGTTATGACACCCTTCGGAAATGCGCCATCAGGTAGATCGCCTATTTTGATTCTACTACCACGCCCGAGCTTATAGATGTGGTCATGCAGTCTTTTTAAAACGGTCTTACTATTGTTAAATACAAGGCCACCAAACAGGCCTCGTTTACAACCGTTTTTTAAACACCACTTATACCAGCCCCTATCGTCGTGCATATCAAGTAGATAACCTAATGCGCGCATTTCCGTTGGATTTGTACAGCTAGTTGCACCAAGACTAAGAACCTGCATTCCACCCGTCTTGGCGTGTAACATCAACTTAGCATTCTTACTCTTACTACTCTTACACCTATGGTCTTCATCAAAGATCAATAAAACTTTACTACGTTTTAATGTCCAAACTCGACCATTGTAAAATTCTGTACCACCTCTGCGGATCTTGTCGTAACTGTGAGCAAAAGGAACTTTGAATCCAAACGCTTCCATTGCCTCTTTCCAAGAAGGAACTACAGCCTTAGGACAAACTACAAAGGGCGTAAGCCTTAGGTATTTGGCCACATGCAAAGCAATGTAGGTCTTACCGGTACCAGTATCGCTCCCATCCTTAGCATACCCGTGGGCGTATAAAGATTTTAGAAGCCTGGTTGCATGAGATTTTTGCCAATCATAAAGTTCAGGAGATGCTTTCACGAGGATGCCCTCCTTCTATTATATCCAGCCAATCACCCTCCTCCAGATCTTCCCGCATATTCATCGACCGAATAAGCCTCCACATCTTTCGCAAAGCATTCTCCTCAACTTGCCTAACCCTTTCACGAGTAACACCCATAATCTGACCAATCTCCTCGAGAGTATAAGTGCGACCATCATTCTGATAAAAGTGTGTCGTACCGTCTTTTTCCAAGATAGAACGATCTCCTTTAAAAAACTCCCTAAGGCGCAAGTCCGCATCCGTTGGATCATCCACATCACGATGCTCCCCCTTCCACTCGAGCGGCGAGGGTTTGATAGGCTTCGCGGAGCCTCTGCGCTTCTTTGACGAGCATTTTGAGGTCTTCCGTGTAGACTTCTTTGGTCGAGAAACGGTGTCCGCAAGAAGGGCATTCACGACGTCGTCGAGTAACACGTCCTTCTTCTTTTTTGTTCCGTCGGGTTTCTTTCGTGAAGGTGCCACAGCCGCAGACATTACAGTTCATCAGTATCCCCAACCCACTTAGCCTTCAGAAGGTTATTGCCGTCGGTCCCGCTATCTTTTTCTGGCCAGCGCTCGACTATCTTTTCGCGGGTACTGTCGTCTATATAATAGGTCCAGCCGTTTAGTTTAATATATACGACCTCGTCATTACGCTTATCTATTTCCATGTGGTGTGTTGGTTTGGTTTGAGTTTACCTATGTCATAGGTTTGTACCCTCTGTACTCACTCAATGTAAGCACAGTGTTATACATGCGTCAAATAAAAATGTTAGTTTTCTCTGAGACCCGCTATTCTATTGATCAAGCCGTTGCGGATGCCCGCCTGGAGAAGGTCTATCTGATTAGTACTATCAGCACCATATTGCAGAATCTCCTTGGTCAACTCGGGATCCATCCTCAGCTCTAACTTATAATCAGTCTTATCATCGGGTATCTTAACCACCTCTATAGAACCTATTATCTCATTACCGTCTTCGAATTTTTTTACATCTGTCATATCTATCTCGTTGGAAACATCGCATCTACGGCGATTAGTATTATTACTGCTATGGTTAGGTACAGGATCATCGGTTTATCCAATGATCCATTATTAAAACGGCATCCGCTGTCGCATTCGTGATCTTAACATCAGGATACAGGCGACAAGCGTTGTCTTTAAGCATTCGTTTGCGAGCGGTATAACCCATCTTGGGCTTTAGCCCTCTAAGCCCGCTCTGCCATGCCTTAGGCTTGATTAGATTTGTTGCGAACCCTAAGGCTCGGCTAACACCTACAAACCATCCAAAGTTGTACCCTAGCTTAAAGCTAGAGGCGTTGCTAGTTAGACCGGAAACAAATACCGGTACGTCTTCGATCACAGCCTCGTAGGCCTCAGGTCGGAGGTTGCTTACCACATCCAACATCTCATGCTCCGTACGCCAAGGGTACAGGGCTATGGACTTATCTTCTGGATGTAATACAGCTAAACCACCACTACACCCCGGATCGTACGCAAGAATCCCCTTTTCGGTCTTCATTCCGGGCTCGTATATACAAGGTGATGGCTTTTCGTACCAATTGAGAAGGGGTAGTGACCTCCTCATCGGCCTGCTGTTTCAACTCCTTTAGTAAGGGTTTGGATACTCTTATGTTTAGCTGTGTGTCCTTTGACATAAGAGGTTTATACAATGTGTGACAACGCGTAGCAAGCGGTTGTAATATACGTTGTAGGACGAACACACACAATATCTAGTGTTTTTATTTGCAAAAATGCACTAGTTGGTATACGATGTTATACATAAACTAATTCTAAAAAAAAATCAACAAACAGATTTATTATAAAAAAAGCAACAATAAATACACCCTATGAAAAAGAAAAGAAAATCCAGAAGCCACGGAATAGAACGTGAACATAAAGATATAACCTGTGCCGTGAGGCTACCAAAAACTATGTACGACAACCTTGTCAAAGCGGCTAACATAGAAGGCCTATCACTTTCGGACATAATCCGTGATGCCTTAATCCGTAAGATGGAGGCCATATTCGAAAGGCAAAGGGAGAAGATGCTCAAAGAAGCTGAGTTCGAGGCAAAAATGAGGCAATATGGTTCCGGTGAGACTCAAATAGCATCTTAATGGTTTCCAAATGGTTCTAAATTTCACAACCATATTTCATAAACCGTTGATTATCAACAAATGTTACGATATGATATGGTTTTATGGTTTATATATATATAAAGTATATAATATATAGTATATAAGAGATACCCCCTACAGCACAGGGTACAGGAAAACAGGGACTAACCATAACCATAAAACCATAAACCATATTTTTTAGCACAAACTCCTGTAGGGTAGGGGTTTGTGTAATATGGTTTCTATTTACAGAACCCTAAAACCCTATTGGGTTTCTTCAATACCGCTCCAGTCAAACTCATCCTTTTCAGTAATTACTGTGACTACGAGTTTGATATCGTGGTTAATGTAGATGTGTTTATGCATCTACGCTTACTTGCGTTTTTTAGGAGCAGCCTTCTTCTTTGGTCTGGAAAAGCTTCTATTTTTGCTTTTTGAAACGACTCTTAGATTCTTTGATCTATTGTCTGCGGTGTTACGATTCTTATGATCTACATCTTTGCCGTCACCTTTACGGGCACGACCGGCTTTGACCATCTTTGACCTAGCACTATTGCGCTGAGCCCTACGCTTCTTCTGTTTTGGTCTTTTGTGGTAGTTTGCGTACTCTTTTTTGTAATTTCTAGGTGCAGCCATGTTTAAACTGTACCACGCTGTTTAACACCGATCTACCGTTTGCTAGTCGTTGTAAACAAAAAGAGCCAAGTTTTTTAGTCCTTGGCTCTTACAAACATCAACACACCACATGTCTCATATCTGTAGGTTTTGTTTAAAACTATACAGACTTTTTGTAAAGATCATCCGCTAGCTACTATCATTTAGGATTTTTTTACCACAAACTACATCCATCCATTTCCTAATTTTATGAATTAGGAAGGGAATAGATTCCCTTGGGATGGATTGGTTGCATTGGTTGCAGCTACGATTCCCCTGTGCCGTGGATGTTAACCTCACAATAAAATCACTATGTCTATACATACTATACTACAAAATTGCGGTTTCACTTCTGCTAATCACGTTAAAAACGCAGTAGATGTCGCAAATCAAACAGCAACTCTCAATCAAATACGTGAATGTGCAATAGCAGGACTAGAAGCTGACGTACTTGCCGGATTAACACCTGGCAAATCAGATTTCTTAGCTACCACCCCAATAAATACAGGAACATTTGTCTCTAGAACATTACCAGTAGGTTCGGGTTACGATGATGATGAAAACACGTTCACCCTAATTCAACATACCTCAGTGTTCTATTAATTAATGCCATAGTCCTGAGCATGACTCTTTAAAACTGCTCGTTCTTTTATAACTAACAAAAACTATGAATTCAAAAAACATGCTTACTACCCAACAATGGATTGCAGCTTCCGAAGCATTGCAAAGCCCTAACGCCGCTACTCAACCAGCAGATGCACATAACGCCTTCGTACGATTCGACGAAATACTCGATCTACAAAACAACACCCCGCCAGAAAGTTTATTACTAGACCTATCAGATTCATTACAAAACGGTGAGATGCTAATCGTTAACACTAAGGATGGCTACCTCGTCACAGGAAAACTTGATTCTGAAACTAATAAACCCAAACAAAGATAACTAATGACTAAACAAATAACTGAACAAATAACTATCACATCTGAAGATCAAATATCAGCGCTTCTTCAAATATTCAACAGCGTTGAAGTGCTTGTACCAAGCCTAAGCGTAAAACAACATCTAGTTCTCGAAGCTTTAGCTCATAAACCGCTATGGGAACGTACAAGCGCAGAAGAGTTCGAAGCCTACAAAAAAGAAACAATACAGTTTCAATCCAAAATTATGGAAGCCACGCTTAACCTAGTAATGTCACAAATGAAAATAATGTTCGATAACATGTCAGAAATGGACGAACGCATATTGCGTGAAAACTTCTACATTAAAACACCAGAATACAAAATGCTTGGTAAAGGTATGCAACAAGCATTCTACCTCATAAATGGGATGCACGGTGCAATGGCTAGACCTAACACAAACGATTACAAACCAGCTAACCAATAGCCTTGCATGATTGACTACAAAAATCCTCACAACTACCAACGATCTGTAACCAAAATGCTAGAACATCTAGTATGGTGTACTGCTGTAGCTGGTAAATCCTCAGAAACAATTACACCTAGATTCAATAAAATGCTTGAAAAAGAATCTATTAACAATGTAATACGCTCGCATGGCAATCGTATACGAGGTCTACTACGCGAACATGGTATCGGTCAATACAACCGACTATCACGATGCTGGTCAGAAATCGGTAACGGTTCAATCGAAGGTAGAAAATGCAGTAGCGGTAGCTTCCTCAAGCACGCACCGCGTGAACACTTCACACTTATACATGGCATTGGTTTCAAAACAGCCTCGTTCTTTATACAATCTACTCGCGAACACTCAGATGTAGCTGTGCTTGACGTACACATATTACGATGGCTCGCAGAAGAATTCCCTAAATACCCCGTACCATCAAGCACACCGCAAGATGTAACTGAATACTTACGACTAGAAGCAATGTTCATAGGTGCTTCAGCCGTACTCAACCTAACACCAGCAGAGCTTGATCTGGAGCTATGGCTCGCAGGTTCTAAAAACTAAACTAACTAATAATGCAATATACTATTCACCGAAATAAACTACAGCTATTCTTAAGGGTAATACGTGGTAAGATAATCAACGTAAAATGGTACAAAAAAGACGGTACTCTACGTTCAGCTAACGTACGTTCAGGAGTACACAAACTTCTGAAAGGCGGCAAAAGCTCAGCAAATCAATACAACAGTTACGTAACTGTATACTTGATGTGGCAAATGGATGGCACATCTTTCAAAGCAGAATCAGGTTATCGCAACTTGAATCTGAGCACTATCTCAAGTCTAACCTTCCAAGGTACGACTTACGAAATAACACCTCAACCGATATTTAACTCAATAGACCTATCGGAAACTACAGCGCCAGTACCAGACAACCTGTTGCAAATCGCTGTATAACACTAACAATACAAATAACAACACACCACTAATACTATGACATACATACTATCAGGAGCTACAGAAGTAAGCTACGAACAAATAAAATCTATCAACACACCTCAAGCAAAAGATCGCTGGAGACCAGTACCTCACAAAACAGTTGCCAGCAACTTCATCGGATTAATTGAACAACGCGGATACGGTATCGAATCCACCAAATACGGATTAGATAAATTCGGTGATATGTTCGGTTATATACGACTACGTAATGAAGCCCTAATCGGCAACAATGCAGATCACATCAAACAAGTAATTGGATTCCGCAACAGCCACAACAAACGCTTCTCCATCAGTGCAGTAGCCGGTGCTCAAGTAATGGTATGCAGTAACTTGCAATTCAGAGGTCAGTTCAACATGCGTGCAAAACATACAACTAATGTAATGGGCAAACTAGACACCCGAATAAATACATTGATCGATGAAGCTGTCTCTACATGGGGTTCTACAATTCAATCCTACGGTAACTATGCAAATACTTTCTTAGATGAAAGCTTAGCAAATGACTTAATCATGAAGTCTGCCGAAGCTGGTGCTATCAATACAACAGATGTATTAAATATCAAAAACGAGTACTTAAACCCAAGACATTCAGACTTCAAACACACGAATGCCTGGGCTTTGTTCAATGCAAGTACAGAGATCCTCAAAAAAGCACCTAAACAATTAGCCGCAAAATCCATCAAGTTACACGAAGTGTACGATGAATTCTGCAGTGTCTGATTGCAGTATAGAAAAGCTATAAAAATTCTCTGTAACAAATCTAATTACGATCAAACAGAAATCAGTCGTGCGTTAGACAAAGTCAATAGCCACAAACAAATTAGCCGTTGTAAACACTGTGGTGCTATCAAGCACGACACTAACAAAACGCCTTGTTTCCGCTGTCTAACACATCACGCGCACCACATGCACAAATACTATGACATTAACTAACATCAAATCAAAACCCTTAAAATGGAGTACTGGCAATGCTAAACTATCAAAGCGAATTATCCACTTCTCCTTACCGTCCGGTCATACGTGTCCTGCTGCTCATCTCTGCTTATCAAAAGCAGACATGACAAAAGGCACTATCACCGACGGCAAATACACAGAATACAGATGCTATGCCGCCTCGCAAGAAGCTGCTTACCCTGCACTTCGCAACATTCGTTGGGACAACTTCCTCGAACTTAAAAACCTAAGTAGAAGAAAAATGTTCCACCGACTCAAAGGTTCGTTATCGCCAGCACATCAACAATACATGCTTGATCACGGACAACGACCTATCATCCGTGCCCATGTAGGTGGTGACTTCTTCAATGAACGATACTTCCTAGCATGGATGGATCTAGCACACGAATACCACCCAACACAGTTCTATGCATATACCAAACGCTTAGACCTATGGGTTAAACACAAACAAATAATACCAGACAACTTCGAGCTAAATGCCTCACGTGGCGGCAAACACGACAAGCTCATTGATCTGCATAATCTCAAATGTGCTACTGTTGTATACAGCCACGAACAAGCAGCACATCTCAACCTAGAACTAGATCATGACGACAGTCATGCATACAAACCAACAGGATCCTTTGCTCAATTGATCCACGGAACTCAACCCAAAGGATCATCAGCTAGTAAAGCTATATCCAAACTCAGAACTAAATATGGCTGCGTCGGACATAAAGCAAGTACCAAGACTGTGTAAACAGCGTATAACAAAGTTCTTCGCAGGTATAACACCTCGAAAGATTAAACAATACACTGATGACTGGTCACAACTCACACCTCGTAGCAATCACAGCAAATTAAACCGATGGCGGTTTGCTTACTGTACTGTACACACCCCATGGCTTCGAAGCTGTGAGCAATACGATGTAATCAAAAACAATACAACAACAACAACCTATGACAAATTAGTTACGCTGCTTAAAAATACATCAGGCGGTATGTACTCAATCAAAGCAACAGGTATTGAAGATATGCAAAACTTGTGGAAACAAGATCCTTCATTATTCAAACCTGATTCAGATTGGCAATCGTGGCGTGATGTTCTTGCAGCCAAGCTCAAAAAGCTAGGCATGGCAAAAACGTCCTTCGCTATCGAAATGTTACATCCTCTTGATGCTAACCTCATATGCATTGATCGACACATGTTCAAAGCATTTGGATGGCACCGTATAGACGACGCAGCCTCTGTTAAACAATACAGATACTACGAAGATTACTGGCTCCAGATGTCAGCTTCTTACAACGTCTCACCCGTCATAGCACGAAACATATTCTGGGACAAAATTCAAAAACAACCTAACTCCCTGTACTGGGCAAAATACCTATAAATAACTATGAAAAACATATCATACTCACTCGGAAACAGTTCCGTATTCATCTTCGATCATCAAAACAACAAGCCGATCGAAATTACTAACGACCGTATCAACTACAAAGGTATTCTTGATGCGATTAAAGATGACGACGAACAACAAGTTCGTGGCCTCATGGACGAATCCCAAGTCCTATGCAATATGACCAACGGTCGTGTTCGTGTA
>ERZ807291.4124-NODE-4124-length-19667-cov-5.028146_pt1 | contig 19667 bp, 19 predicted proteins | sample MGYA00521257_ERZ807291 | MGnify/ENA primary metagenome ERZ807291 (study PRJEB31413, sample SAMN03169783) | marine metagenome | biome: Marine; feature: Water; material: Subsurface seawater | place: North Sea | collected 2011-04-28 | depth 1 m m ... | reverse complement strand
TTTTCATTAAATTAATTAATGCCCTTAGTGATAAGCCATAACATTGACCTGAATAGTGATATTTGTGTCTATCAAATTGATCTAGGTGGGGTACCGTTACTTCTAAATTAGGTCCAAAATTTTGATTATATTCAGCTATAAAAATATCACTGATTTCATTTGGTAATTTCTCTATTACATAATAATCCATGCTATCAATATCGATGCTGAAAAGATTTAATTTTTTGTGAAAATTATTAGATTTAAGAATTTCCAAAATATTACTGCTATTTACATAATTATTAAATACTTTAATTGAACCTCTATGAGTATCAAATGTATACTTTAAATTATCATTTAATTTAGAATTTATATCACACAACAATCCTTTGAAAGGATAGCTGTTAATTAAAAATCTGGTATTACATTCAGTATAATCACCAACCCCTATTTCGACAAATTTTAATTTGTTAATATTTAAGGAATAAATTAAATAGTCTATGATACCATCTTCGCCATTCTGAGAAAAAACTTTAAATTCTAAATCATTTAATTTTTTAACTGACTCATAATTTTTTCTAGCTCTAACAAAATGAATATTTGCGTTAAGGATTAAGTTTTGATCAAACCTTCTTTTAAAAAAAAATTTTAATCTATTAATAAGGTTTTTAACCATCGAGCAATCAAAGCTTTATATTATAGGTTGTATTTAATAAAGTATGTAGTAATTTATATTTATACTATATTTTTGCTCTGTATAGCTTAATTCAACTAATGATTAAAAAAATTTATTTATCAGAACCTCACCTAGATAGAAATGATACTAACAGTGTTAAAAAAGCTATTGAGGATGGGTGGGTCTCTACTGCTGGTAAAAGTATTAAAAATTTTGAGAATTTAATAACTAATTATACAAAATCTAAATATTGTGTTGCTTGTAATTCGGGGACATCTGGTTTGCATATTGCTCTTAAAGTTGTTGGAGTTTCAAATGATGATGAAGTAATTGTTCCTTCGATATCTTTTATAGCGACTATTAATGCAGTAAAATATAATAATGCAAATCCTATTTTTATAGATGTAGATAAAAACTTTAATTTAGATGAAGAAAAAGTATTAAGTTTTTTAAAAGAGAATACATATAAAAAAAAAGGATATTCCGTTAATAAAAAAACAAAAAAAATTATTAAAGCGATTGTTATTGCTCATATTTGGGGTGGTGGTGCTAAAATTAAAAAAATAATTCAAGAATCAAAAAAAAGAAATATAAAAATAGTTGAAGATGCTGCAGAGAGTCTGGGTACATTCTATACAAAGAAATATTTTAAAAAAAAACACACCGGCACAGTTGGTGATATTGGAGTTCTATCATTTAATGGAAATAAGATTATAACAACTGGTGCAGGAGGGGCAATTTTAACAAACAATATTAATTATGAAAAAAAAAGTAGGTATTTAATCAATCAAGCAAAAAACAATGATCTTTTTGTTCATAATGAATTAGGATACAATTATAGAATACCAAGCTTAAATGCTAATTTAGGAATATCGCAGTTAAAAAAAATATCTAAAATTAAAAAAAATAAAAAAAAAATTCATTTGAGTTATAAAAAAAAGTTTTTAACATCAAAAATTTTTGAACTTTATAATTTTCCTAAAATATCAGAAAATAATTATTGGATGAATCTATTAATTCTAAAAAAAGGAATAGATAAAAAATTCATAGAATTTTTAATCAAATATACAAAGAAAAAAATAGAATTTAGAAAAGTTTGGCTACCTAATGAAAGACAGAAAAATTATATCCAAAATGAGAAATACAAAATTATTGAAAGTAAAATATTATATGATAATTCTATTTGTATTCCATCTAGTTCAAATATTAAGAAAAAAAATATTTCATTTATATTTAAAATGACAAATGATGCTTATAAAAAATATAATAAGTCTAAGAATTGATACAATTTTTTATGAAAATCAAAATCTTACTTATTATAAATAAAGATAAAGATTATTCAAAACAAGTAATAGATTTATTTAAAAATAATTTTAATAAAGTTAAAATCATAGATCATAATAATTTTAATAATAATTTAAAAAATGATTATGATTATGTAATAAGTTATTTGTCTAAAAAAATTTTAAATAAAAAATTTTTAAATAAAACAAAAATATTTAATATAAATTTTCACCCAGGGCCTCCAAAATATCCAGGTATAGGCTGTTTTAATTTTGCTTTATACAGCAATGAAAAAAGCTATGGTGTTACAGCTCACATTATCAATGAAACAATAGATAGTGGAAAAATTATTAAAGAAAGAAATTTTAAGATTAATGACAAATACGATGTATTAAAAATCTCCAAAAAATCATACAAACAAATGTTTTTATTAGCAAAAGATATTGTAAAAATGATAAAAAATAAAGACCTTTCATTCTCAGGTCAAAAATGGCAAAGAAAAGCATACACAAGAAATGATCTGAATAAATTATCTGAGATTAAAACCTATTTCTCAAAGAAACAAATTTTAAGAATTGTTAGATGTCTATATATGCCTAACAAACCAAAACCATTTATAAAACTAAATGGTATAAAATTTGAATACATAAATGAATAAAAATAGATGAAAAATAAAGTTAAGATTATTGCAGAGGCAGGTGTAAATCATAACGGTAAAATAAAATTAGCTTATAAGTTGGCTAGAATAGCTAAAAAAAGTGGAGCTGATTTTGTAAAATTTCAATTTTTTATAGGTGAAAATTTAGCTTCAAAAAATTCAATTAAAGCAAAATATCAAATTAAAAACTTGAAAAATAAAAATAGATCTCAGCTAGAAATGTTAAGAAAACTTCAGCTTGATATAAAAGATCTTATCAAAATAAAAAACTATTGTAAAAAAATTAATATAAATTTTTTATTGTCATTCTTTGATCATAAATCAATAAAATATGTAAAAAAATTTAACTTAAAATATATCAAAATTCCTTCAGGAGAAATTACTAATTTTCCTTTATTAAAAAATACTGCAAAGACAAAAAAAAAATTAATTTTGTCTACTGGGATGGCTAATTTAAAAGAAATTAATGAAGCATTAAAGGTGTTTAAAAAATATAAAACTCCAAAAAAAGATATTACGATTCTTCACTGCACAACGGATTACCCTACATCAATGAGTGATGTTAACTTAAACTCAATGTTAACAATAAAGAATAAATTTAAGTGTGATGTTGGATATTCTGATCATACAGTTAATTATGATGCAAGCATTTATGCGGTAGTTTTAGGTGCAAAAATAATAGAAAAACATTTTACAATTAATAAGAATATGAAGGGACCTGACCACAAAGCTAGCTTAAATCCAAAAGAACTTGAAATATTTATAAAAAAAATAAGGGATGCTGAAATTATAATGGGATCTAAAAATAAAAAAATAAGAAAATCTGAAATGAAAAATTTAAAACATGTTAGAAAATCAATATACGCCAGTAGAAATATTATTAAAAATGAAATATTGAATGAAGATAATATCATCCCAAAAAGACCTTTTAATAAAAATAGCCCAATGCAATGGAAAAAAATAATAGGGAAAAAATCAATAAAAAATTTTAAAAAAGATGAAGAAATTAAATTTTAAGAAAAAAGTTTCTATATTTACAACCTCAAGGGCTGACTACGGTCTATTAAGGATTTTTATAAAAGAAATTAAAAAAAATCCAAAATTTAAATCATATATTATTGTAACTGCTTCCCATCTAGAAAAAAGGTATGGTTCAACTTTTAAGGAAATTGAGTCAGATAAAGTTAAAATTCACAAAAAAATTAGTCTTAAAATTAAGAGTGATAGAATAAGAGATCTTTCAAAATCAATGGCAATTGGAATAATTTCCTTTAGTAAAGTTCTTGAGAAGATTCATCCTGATATAGTTGTTGTATTAGGTGATAGAATTGAGCTTTTACCAATATGCTACTCGTCTTTATTGTTAAATATACCAATTGCACATTTTAATGGTGGAGAATCAACAGAAGGTTCTATGGATGAGCAGGTTAGACATTCAATATCTAAATTATCTCACGTGCACTTTCCAGCTAACGAAGTTTATGCAAAAAGATTAATAATGATGGGTGAGGCACCAAATAGAGTTTTTAATGTTGGTGGAACTTCAGTGGATAATATCAAGGATAAAAAACTTTTAATAAAAAAAGATATTGAAATTTTTTATAAAATTAAGTTTAAACAGAAAATTTTATTAATTACATTTCATACTGCAACAATAAAACCAAACCAGTCAATTAATGAACTAAAAAACTTATTGAATATTTTAGATAAATATAAGAACTATAGCTTAATTTTTACAGGTACAAATATAGATATAAAAAATAATTCAGTAAAAAAATTAATTAAAAATTTTGTTAATAAGAATAAAAATTCAATCTTTATTGAGTCGATGGGAAGTACACGCTACCTCTCAACAATGAAAATATGTGATGCAGTAATTGGAAATTCATCAAGTGGTATTTTGGAGGCGCCATTTTTTAAAAAACCAGTTTTAAATATAGGAGATAGACAGAAAGGTAGACTAAAAGCCATAAATATAATTTCATGCAATGGGTCTATTAAATCTATAACTAGTTCATTAAAAAAATGTCTAAGTTCGAAGTTTAAAAATTCTATTAAGAATTTAAATAACCCTTATGGAAATGGTAATGCAAGTTTAAAAGCAATAAAAATACTTGAACAAATTAATCTTAAAAAAATTATTGAAAAAAAATTTTATCAAAAAATTTAATAAAAATTACTTGTTAATAATTAGAGAGATAATATTTTTTTTAAAGTTTAGATCCTCATAAATATTAGTCTTTTTCTTATTTTTTTTTAAATTTTCTAAATTTTTCTTTATGCTGGGAATTGAGTCAAAATATCTTACATTTTTAAAATTTTTAAAAACTGAATTTTTTTCTTTAAAAAAATTTGCAACTAACACTTTGATACCCAAATCTGAAGCCCAATATATAATTGTCGAACTAAATCCTATAAATAAATAATCTAAGTTTGAAATAAAATAAGATATATTTTTTTTATATATTTTAAATCTATATTTTTGTTCTATCCATTGATAATTTTTAATTTTTTGTTTAGGATGTAAAAATACTAAAACATTTGCTTTATTTTTATCTGCACTATCTTTTAAAATTTTACATAAAAGATCATTTCTTTTATATGCCTCATCCTTAGATAGTAAGTTATGTTCAAACCAAACATTAGGAGTAAATCCAATATTAATAGGATTTTTTTTTTTAGAGTTTATATTTAATCTTGTTTTGAAAAAATTTTTTTGTTTGAAGCTTTCATTTATATTGTCAATTTGACATGAGCCAATTACTAATAATTCTTTTTTTAAATTTGATTTTAAATATAAATTTTTTACAAAATTAGACTCAACTAATACAATATCTGAATTACCAGAACCCATTACCCATGGATTGGATGGCAATATATCAAAAAAATTAAAAATTTTAGTTAATACTGGATGATAAAAAGCATAAGTTTTTTTATTGGTATGTTTATTACATTGATTTTTGAATTTATGGATAAAATTTTTATCTAATGTCACATCAAAAATTTCAAATTTTAATCTACTTAACACAAGCATATTTTTACTTGCCATTCCGCCCGCGTGATAAATAAATATCTTAATTTTATTTTTTTTTGCAATCTTAAGTATAGATAATATTGTTCCATTCTCCCTATCTCCTACTGTAATAATTTTTTCAATATTTAATATTTGAAAATAATACAAACTTTTTAAATAAATCTTTAGATATGCTAAAAAATAAAAAAAATAGTAAAAAATCTTAAAACTATTTAATTCTAAAAGTAAATTTTTATTTGGTTCAATAATATCTATTACAGTTACTTGTTTTGGGAGTTTTTTTTTGAGTTTTTTTACATGTTCGTTTGTAATTATAAATATTACTTTTTCTTTTTTTTTTATTAATAATTTACTTAAATTTAAATAGTTTGACCATGACGATGTATTAGGTATTAGTGCAATAGACATTACTGTTATTATTTATTTAAAAATATTTTTATTGAATTAAATTACACTTGATATTTTAATTTTTTTTTTATCATTTGTAAATTTTGGATAGATTTTCTTAGCTAAATTAATAAATTTAATTTTATCTTGAATTTTAATTATTTTTGAAAATATAATATCAATATTTTTGACAGGTAAAAATTTTGTTTTTTCAATTGTTGGATCTGTGTCAAATTTTAGATATGTTTCTTGATCTTCTTTAAGATCTTCAACATTTTTTTGACCCTGTGAAATTTTTCCTTGGAAAATAATATTTTTATTTTTACCTTTTGTAATTAGTTTTACTTTCATTGATTGAAATATCTTAATTGATAAATCTTTAATATTTAAAGGTAAATTAGTAAAATATTCAGATGGTTGAATTATATAATTTTTAGACTGACTTAAAAAAGATTTCAAACATAGTGAAACAGCTTCTTCATGTGTTATAAAATATCTATCAACATTTTTAGGAACCCCAACAACAGTTTTTGATAATATTTTTTTATAAATACTCTCAAGAATACTACCTTTTGAAAAACTTACATTTGTAAATCTCACTGAACTTACAATTATTTTTGGATTTTTTTTCTTTATTTCGGCCATTGCATGTTCCATTATTTTTTTTGAAACACCTAGCATACTTGTGGGCTTAATTACTTTATCAGTAGAAATTGAAAATACAGATTTTAGAAATTTTGGGTATTTAAAAATTAAAAACTTTAAACAATTAGTTTCAAACATATAATTCAAAGAATATTTATTTTCTTCTGATCTCACATGTTTAATTGCTGCAAAATTTAAAACATGATTTATTTTATTTTCAGTAATAAATTTTTTAAAATTAAAGTTAACAACATCTCCACATACATATTGAATGTTTTGAGTTTTTTTTTTCTTTGTGTTTACTGCTCTGTTTAACTCTGTTAATTCATTTTCATCTTTATCAAATAAATATATTTTATGGAATTTTATATTTAAAAACTCTAACACAAACTTACTTCCTATTGAGCCGGCCGCACCCAAAATTAAAATATTAGAATTTTTAAATTTTTTATGAATTTCCTTAATTTGAGTTTCAGTCAATTTAAACCTATTTGATTTAGAAATTATTTTTTTTTCTAAATGCTCTGTACTTATGATTTTAATTCCCATAAAAATAAATTATCACTTAAATTTTGGTTTACTAACTTTTTTTTGTTTGATATCGGAATTAATTTTTATAAGACTAGGATTTTTTTTAATGATGTTTAAAATTTCATTAGTATTTGGTTGTTGATTTTCACAAAGTTCTAATACTTTTTTAATAAGTTTTAGATCCTTTTTTGTATCCACTGTTAACCTTAACTTTTTATTAAATCTTAAATTAACTTTGTAATATCCAACTTTTAATTCTTTATTTTCAGTAAAGTACGGTATCCAAGTTTCAGTATCACTAGAGGCTTTTGACTTTAAAACCTTTTTAAGAGCATTGACGCTCAAGGCATAACTAAACAATCCTATCGGTAAACCCTTCATGATGGAAAGATCATTTTTATTTTTAATATGAAAATTCATTAATTTTCTTGCGTGTATAGTGTCTATAAATGGATTATCTGCAGTACAACTTAACACATATTTCAATTTAAATTTTTTACTTGCATCATAAATTCTTTTCAGAACATCTTTTGGTTCACCTGTAAAAAAATTAATTTTTTCTTCTTTTGATATATCTATAAGTTTTTTGTCTTGATTGGATCTACTCGTTATTAGAATAATTTTATTATTTTTAAATTCAGATTTTAATCTCTTAATAAGAAAAGAAATTAAGGTATCTTTATTAATTTTTCGTATAATCTTCTTTTTTAAACGCTTGGATTTTAGTCTAGCAGTAATTAATACTCCGTAATTCACTTTAAGATATGTCATTTAAACGTAAAATTTCATTTTGTTTTACATTTTTTTTCAATTTTTTACCTATAATATTCCTTAATTTATCCAATCTTAATCCATTTTTTTCTGATCTTAAAAGAACAATATCTTTAATATTAATTGTTGAGTTTTTTTTTAAGTTATTTTTAAAAAAAATAATTTTTTGTGAATATTTTCTATATTTAATTTCATCCTTACTAAATTTAAGAAACTTATTTACTCCCAATGAGTTTTGTGACTCCCTACATTTTAAAATAAATCTTTTATAATCAGAAATCTCAATTGCTGACTCACCATCTGTTGCTTTTCTTTTATTATAATCTGTGACATGTTTTTCTATTATATTTACTCCAGAACCTATTGCTGTTGTTGGTATTGTAAATCCTGAAATATCAAAACTTGAATGGTCTTGATAGCCAATTGGTTTTTTAAATCTTTTATTTAGTAAATTCATATATAATAAATTTAATCTATTTGGGTTAGTAGGAAAAAGTTGATATCCATACATTAGCCAAACTTTTTTTTTTCCAATCCATTTAATTGCACGACTTATCTCTGAAATCGTTGTTGATCCAATTGATAAATCAATTCTTTTTGCTTTTTTTGAAATTTGTTTAATTAAGTTTTCGTTTCCAATATCTGATGCGTGAATCTTAAATCTGCTAATATTATTTTTTAAACAAAAATTAAATGCATCTAAATCATATACACATGCAATAATTTCTATTTTACCAATCTTTCTTGTATATTGGAAAATTTTTACCCAATCTTCATAAGATATTTGTATTTTTTTTAGTATCTTTTTATCTTTGTGCAGAGGATCTATTATATTTTGATGCTTCCATACTTGAAATTGTATTGCATCAAATTTAGATTTTACGACGTTTCTTATTATTTTTTTTAATCTATCTACAGATCCATCATGGGAGCAAGCTGTTTCAGCTATTATAAACAAAGATTTCATTTATTTTTTTAAGTGTTTTTTTGCTTTATCTAAATTAAGTTTTGTCCCTACATCAATCCAATTTTCATGCATTGGAAAAACACCTATTTTTTTCCTTTTTTCTGTATTTTCCAAAATAAGATCCACCATTGAGGTTTTTTTATTTTTTTTTGTACCTATTATTTTTTTGTTCAACACATATATCCCAGCATTTACTAGGCTTGAAATAATAGGTTTCTCTGTTATGTTTTTAAGCACTTCTTTTTTAAGCTCAATAACTCCAAAGGGTATTTGGTACTCGTGTACCATACATCCTATAGTCATTTGATTATTGTTTTCATTATGATAGTTTAGTAATTTATTAAGTTTTAAATCAGTAATTACATCAGCATTAATTATAATTAAATTGTTTTTAATTTTTTTTTTTAAATTAAATAAACACCCAGCAGTTCCTAATGGTTTTACTTCTTCAATAAACTTTATATTTAAATTAAAATAATCTTTAGTTTCTAAATAATTTTTAATTTTTTTTCCAAAATGGTTAATTGAAATATAGATATTTTGAAAATTTTCATTTTTAATTTTTTCAATAAGATGTTCTAAAATTGGTTTATTATTTATATTCACTAAAGGTTTTGGCTTATTAGCAGTATATGGCATTAGTCTAGTACCTTTTCCCCCAGCCATTATCAATATTGGTGTAGTATTTATATTTGACTCAAATGAAAATATTAAATCCTCTATTTTGCCTTTATTCAAAACTGGAATGGCTTTGATATTTTTTTTCAAAATTATATTTTGAAAATATTCTTTTTTTTTGCTTTCATTTTTTTGGCAAACAATAGGTTTTTTATTTGCTGCTTCAGTAACTTTGCTTTTTAACGATTTATTCTTTAATATGTGTCTTCTAATATCACCATCTGTAATTGAGCCTATAAGTTTTTTGGATTTATCAATAATAAATAAAATAGTTGGAGTAACATTGTTAAGCTTTTTAATCGACTCTTCAATTGACTGGTTTGAAAAAATAAGGAATTTTTCTATTTTGGACATTTAACAAATATTAGTTTTATAGCCCTCTAATATTTTGCTAAAGGGCATCTTGAACATGTTGGAATTTGGTTCATGTTTCCTTCTTTGTGTAACTTTCGCATCTCTTGGTATTTTTCATTTTTCCAAATATCTTTTAGAGAACTTTTGTGAATATTTCCCATTACCATTTTTCTACCAGAGTCAATACAGCAAGGAGTGACGACACCATCGGGATGCACAAACATTCTTTGCCATAATTGTGGACAACAAAATTTCACTTTTTGATCTGTTTTTAAGTCTACAATAGTTTTGTCATTGTCTTGGTCTAATTGGATATCATGATCTAAGTAATCAATGTGCGCAATAGTATCAACAACTGGTTTGAAAAGTTTAACAAACTCATCAAAATCTTTTTCATTTTCTTTCATTGTTACCATTTGCACTCTGGTCAGTGGAGTATCTGATTTCATCTCTCTTTTAATTCTCATAAAGTTTTTTATATTATTAAGAACCTGATCATAGTCACCTTTAACTCTAATTTTGTTAAATTCCTCTCTATAAGGTGAGTCAAAAGAAAAAAATAATTTATCAAGACCAGATTCTATAATTTCAACAGCTTTCTTTTCAGTCAATAAGCTAGCGTTAGTATTAAACATGACATCACAAACACCAGCATCTTTTGCATATTTAATCATTTCAGGTAATTTTTTGTTAATTAGGGGTTCACCTATATATTGAAATTTTACTGATCTAAGACCGTTCTTAACACCATCATCTATAATTTGTTTATATTTTTCAAAGTTAAAATTTTCAATTTTCCACATTGTGCCATTAGCTATATAGTCTGTCCTTGCACACATAGTACAAGCAAAATTACATGCTGATGTAGCTTCAATATCTAGATGTAATGGGAAATCTCCAACAGTATGCTCTATAGGAAATTGAGACCAATCTTTTCTGTAAGTTTTATAAGCTGGCGTTCTTCTTTCCTCCCATTCTTGAACCACTTTTTCATTAAGTAAGTGAAAGTTATGATCTATAGGAGTTTTAATTTCTGGCATAAAATCATTTAATACATTATTTGATTATAATCAAGTCTAATTAATTTCTAAGAAATTTAATATATTTCTACAATCCTCTCTAGCAATCTCTAAATTTGAAGAATTAATTTTTTTTTTAGTATTTTTTAAAGTTGAAGTATTTGAATTAAAGCCAATTTTAATTTTAAGTTTTTTTAGTATTCTTAATGTAGTTTCGTTATAGGATCCTGTAGGGTGGCTCATCGATAAAAGATTTAAACTTCTATTAATATTTTTTAGATTTTTAATATTATCTACATACTCTAATTTTTGCTGAGAATAATTTAATTTAGACATGTTATGAGGATGAGTATTAGAATGAAGACCAACAGTATGCCCTTTTTTAATCAAAAAATTAATTTCTTTTTCTGTCATAAAAATTTTTTTGTAATTTTCTTCAAACTTATAATTTTTAATTTTAAATATTTTTTTCATAAAAGAATTAAATTCCTCTATATCAAAAAAAACATCTCTTATAATTCTATATTCTATTTCTTTAATTGAATAAAAATGATAAATTGATTTAATCTTTTTAATTTTTTTTTTATTTTTATTCATAAATTTTAAGATTATTTTTGAGTCATAGTAAAAATTAAAGTTTTTCCAAAAAAAATCATAAAATTTATTGAAGTCTCTGAATTTTGTCTGAATAAAATCTCTAGTAGGCTCCATTAGATTCTTTTTTTTAAAACTATAAATATCTGTATAGATAAAGAAGAATGCTTTAATATTTAATTTATCTAAAAGCGGCAATACTATTTTAATTTGACTCTTTAAAGCATCGTCAAATGTAAGACACAAACTTTTTCTCTCTAGATTTTTTTTTATTAATTTTTTAATAAAATCTTTTGGATTAAGGATATTATCTTTACCAACATAATTAATTATTTTTAAAAAATGCCTTTTATTTATTGATGAATAACTTTTTTTAAAATTTTTGCCGTCATGAAAGTGGTGGAACATTATCCCATGATAAAAAGGATTAATGTCACAGTATTTTTTTACATGAAGAGTTTTCATTTGAAGATAATAAAATTGTACTTATAAATAAACACATATATAACTCAAGATTATGAATAAAGGAATTTTTTTTATACCTGTAAATGAGCAGAACAAGGAAAATAATATATTGTTTGATGAAATAATTTCAGAAACAATAGATGCAGAGAAATTGGGTCTAACTGAAGCTTTTTTTGGTGAGCATATCACAGATAAACATGAAAAAATATCATCTTCACTAATGATGGTCTCAGCCTTATCGAGAATAACTAAAAATATTAAATTAGGAACTCTAACTACAAATTTAAACTTTCACAAACCAGCAACATTATCAGCTATGATTTCTCAAGTTGATAATCTTTGTGAAGGGAGGTTAGTTTTAGGGATAGGTTCTGGAGCAAATAGATCTGACGTTGAAGCAATAGACATGCTCGACAAAGATAACTATAAAATTATGCTTGAAAGCTTTGGAATTATAAAGGAAATATTTAATAATAAAGCTCCATTAAATATTCAAACTGAAAATTATAAAGTAAGCACAGAAAAAAATTTTAATGCAGAGTTAGGCCTTGGATATTTTAATAATCTATACAATAATAGAAAAAACCTTGAGGTGATGATGCCAGCATTAAATAAAGATTCGTATAACGTTAAGGTTTGTGCAGAAAATAATTGGAGTATAGTTATATCAAACTTTTGCTCTCAAGAAATAATCGACAATCATATTGAAAGTTATCTCAAATATTCAAATCTTTCTCATGAAGAGGCATTAAAAAAAATTAAATTAACAAAACTAATTTTTGTGACAGAAAATTCAAATGATGCAAAGAAACATATTTATAGTGACCAATCACCATTTCTAAAGGTTGTAGATATACTTTTTAAAAAATTAAAAACATTTGATAAACACGGCTGTTTTGGAGAGGGCATTGAGAACTCTAAACAAGCTTTGGAAAACATAGCAATATATGGGTCTCCAGATGAAGTAAGAAATAAATTAGAATATTACAAAAATAAATATGGAAACCTATCATCCATAATGTACGTCAGTGTTCCAAAAACAAATAATGAAATTTATGAAAATTCCTTAGAGTTATTTGCAAAGTATGTGTAAAAATTCATGACTGTAAATATCGATTCAAATTTATCTAAAACTATTTTAGCAAATATACTTGAAGATAAAGAGATCAAATACAAAGAATTAAATATAATTTCCTTAAAAAGTAAGATAGAAAAATTAAAGAAAGATTTTAATGACTTAAAAAAAAAAAGTTCCTCCAAAAAAAGCAATTACAAATATTACTTCTTTTGGGAGATATTTAAAAAAAAATATAGTAATCAAAATATTTTACTTCATAAGAGAAATCAATTTAACAAATCAGACAAAATTAACATACATCTGCCTAAAATTGGTAAAGCCCTAGGTTTTAATCCCTCACTTTTATTTCTTCTTTTGTATCAAGAGAAAATTGAAGATTTTATTAAAGGGAATGAAATTTTAGAAAAAATCAAAAAAACTGCTGAAATTGAAGATATGGGTAATAATGAAAGACTAAAATTCATTGAATTAATTACTAAAAAAAAAATTAACCTGATAACTCCTCTGTGTCCTGATTATGAACATGTTAAAATTGCTCATGGTCTTTATAAATATACCTTTAACAAACTTGGGAGTAATATTGGATTAATTGGAAAAAGATTAATAACAATTCTTAACAAACTTCATAAAGTATTTGATGATCATAACATTAAATTTACACATCATCTACTCTATGGAGATTTTGAGTCTTACTCAAATAATATTTGTAAAAGATTAAAGGTTAATGAAAAAGAATTTCAAAAAAGATTGAATAAAAGTGTTGATGAAATGTCTAAATTAACAAACACAAATTGTAAAGTAGGTTTATTTGTTGATGTACTTACAAATAAAAAAGATTGGGGTAAAAAAATATTATTAAATGAGAAAAAAATAAGTAAAAAATTTGAAACAGACATCAGGTACAGAAGGTTGATAACGCAAATCTCTAGTTCAAGGGCAATGCTGTACAGCTCGTGGTTTCCATCAATGAAGGAAACTGAATACAAAAAATTAGTCATCGAACAAGGTGCGGAGTATTCTACTATGGGCGATCTAATAAAAAGTAGATTTTCAAATCCAATAGTTTTAGGATTAGATCATCCTAAAATGAAAGATTTCTACAATTTAAATAATGACTTGGCAGTAATTTATGGTAAACCTAAATATATCTAACAAAACAAACAATTCATATGGAAAAAATAATTGAGCATAAAAACAATTTTGATAACAAGGGTACCATATTAGTAAATACTAGTGATGTCGTGCATCCATTAAGTGAAGATGATATAAATCAACTTAATTTATTTTGTGAGAAAGTTGATAAAGAATATATCAGTATTGGAGATGCTGGTGAATCAAACAACTTATTAGTTGGAAGGTTTATGACAGATATTGAAAAACCTTTGGTGGTTGAAAACCCATATTCCGAAAAAGTTATAAAAATATTATCACAAGAAAAAGTTATAAAGTTTATAAAAAAGATTTTAAATATAGATGAAGAGGTTTTTTTAAGAAGAGTGCAGTTTAATCAGATAGATAAAGATTGCTTTGTGGGGTATCACTTAGATACAGATAGTAACCCTGATTATTTAGCAGCAGGTGTAATACAGCTTGGAAAAAATTATAAAGGAGGCTTGTACAGAGTTTATCAAAAAAATAATTCATATTTTGATTATAAATCTACTTTTGGAGATTTGATAATTAGTAACTGTAACTATCCTCATGAAGTTACTAAAGTTTTAGATGGGGAAAGAAAATCTTTAGTTTTTTTTATCTCAAATAATAGTGGAAAAAATAATAGAAAAAAAAAGTAACAATCGTGATTCAAGAGTATAATTTAAAAAATTTTAATAAAAATGGAGTGGCTTGGCCATACAAACTAGCAAAAAATTATGATGCTCAAGAACTAAAAGAAAAATTTTTTAAGTTCAAAGATACATCGTTAAAAGTTTTTTCTAACGAATTAAGTTTAAAACCACACTTATTATCAAATTTTTTTTATAAATTAGCTATTGATAAAAATATTTTAAAATGTGTAAAAGAAATTATCGGTGAAAATGTTTACATTTGGTCATCAGCCTTCTTTTCTAAAGCACCTGGTGAAGGAAAAGTTGTTAGCTTCCATCAAGACAATCCTTATTGGCAATTAACAACACAAAAAGTGATAACGGCCTGGATAGCATTAACCTCTAGCGATTTAAATTCAGGTGCATTACAAGTTGTTCCAAAATCACACAAACTAGGTTTAATAAAAAAATTAGATGTAGAAAACCCCAGAAAATCATATCTTGAGGGAATTAAAACTACAGCAACTAATGATTTACTATCCTTCAATCAAAATTTAGGAGATTTTATAAAAAAAAATGCGCCTTTAACACTTTATTTAAGTCCTGGTGAATTTTCTATTCACCACGTAAATACAGTTCATGGTAGCGGTATTAACAAAAGTAGTGATTATAGGATAGGGTTTGCAGTCAGATATATCTCATCTGAAACTCAACATTTAGAAGAGCAGAAAGATTTTGCAACTCATATTATGGGTAAAAAAAATAAATATTATGTAGATGAGATTCCTCCAACTGAAGATTTTGACGAAAAAGCTTTAAATCAATATCAAATTTCTATGAACTCAACTGGAGTGTTTGGTAATAAAAAATACTAATGATTAAAAAAAAATCATTTTCTCAAAAAGAAAAAATTCTTGAAAATTTAATTAAAAAAAAAATTGGATCTCAAAAATTTAATAAAATTAAAAAAAATGAAAATCTTCTTAAAAATGGTATTATAGATTCAATGGATTTTGCTGATATTCATTCTTTTATAGAAAATGAATTTAAGATAAAGATCCCTTTTTTTAAGATTTTTGGTAAAAATTTTAATGTAACATTATCTAATATTAAAAAATGTTTAAAACTATAGGTAAATTTAAAACCAAAAATTTATGAATTATGTAGATTTTTTTTATAAAAATATAATTAAAAATTTAAGTTTAAAAAAAGTTTTTATTCACGAAATTAAAAAAAAATATCAATATTCTGATATAAAAAAATTTTATTTTTCATTTTATAAGATAATAAATCAATTTAAAAAAGGTACTGAACAATTAAAAATTTGTACTCTTAGTAAAAAATCTTTTTTTTTATATTCAAGCATTATAAGTATACTTTTATCAAAAAATATTTGGGTACCACTTGATGAAGATATGCCTTTGAAGATTATGAAGTACATTCTTAAAACATCTAAAGTAGACATAGTTTTAATAGATAATACAAATGAAAAGAAATTTTCAAAATTTTTAAAAAAAAATAAAATAAAATATATTAATATTGAAAAAATAAATCTAAATAAAGGTTCTAAAATTTCACTAAATTATCAAGATTATGAAGATAATGATTTGGCAATGATTTTTTTTACTTCTGGATCGACAGGTAATCCTAAGGGAGTAGTTATGACAAATAAAAACTTTATATCATCTCTTAAAGGGCAAATGGAGCATATATACAAAAGAATAAATGTTAATAAATTAGTTTTTGGAGATTATCATAATACTTCATTTGTAATTTCATTAGTCATATTATTTCCATGTTTGCTTTTAAAATCAAGAATAAGTCCTGCTACTAACTACAATGATAAAATTAACCCACTTATACATGTAAAAAAAAATAAAGTTAATTGTATTGTTACACTGCCGTCTACAATTGATAGAATTAAGTCACTAAATAGCAATTTTGCTAATTTAAATATCACTGCTTTGCTAATGTGTGGAGAAACTTTCTATTATGATAATTTTAAATTTATTATTGATAAAATTAAGCCAAAATCTTTATTTAATTGTTATGGAAGTACTGAAGTATCCCCTTGGGTATTTAGTTATGAATATAAAATTAAAGATTTAGATATGATTAAATCATTGGGATTAGTACCTATTGGAAAAAAATTCTACAATGTAAAATATACAATTAGTAAGCAGGAACTAAACTTAAGTGGCCCAATGATTACTAATTATTTGAATATTTTACAAAATAATACAAATCATAAAAAAATTGCTAATAAAACTTGGTTTCTCACAAGTGATAAAATTAAAAAAATTAATAATTTAATTTATGTAATAGGCAGGTCCGATTCTGTTATTAAATTGAGAGGTTATAGAATTGAATTGATAGGAATTGAGTCTAAAATTAGAGAATTTGATCAAGTAACTAATTGTTTTGTTTTTTTATCATCAGGCAAAAATAAGAAGATTATTGCAGCAATTGAAAGTAAAAGTAAAAGTATAAAAGATAATCTAGAAAAGTACTTAGTTAAAAATTTACAGGCTTATATGATCCCTAAAAAATTTATATTTTATTCACAGTTTCCAAAAAATAAAAATGATAAAATTGATAGATATCTAATAAAAAAAATCAATTTGAATTAAAATTATCTATTTTATCTTACGTGGTATTTCTTGATCTGCATCTCCTTTAACAGACACAAGCTTGTCATCATATGGATTTACTATAATAGCTAGAGTTAAATCAAAATCTCTATTAAGAAATGGTTCAAAATAATTTGGAATAAATTGATTTTTATTTTTTATATTAAATCCAGTTTTATTCATCTTTTTTTTATCAATTCCATAAACAATAAAATCCATATATTCGAAATCATTTTTGATTAAATAATTTGTAATTATACTTTTAATTGATATATCAACAGGCAAGTTTCCGTAAAAATCAACAACTCTTAATATTTTAGTTTTTAATTTTTTTACAAAAATTTCTCTACAAACAAAAAAAAAATTAATTTTATTATTTAATTTAAAATTTAAAAAATAATAATTATAGAAAGGATTTTTAGTATACTTATTTAAAAAAAATTTAAGACTTTTTTTAGGAAAATAATCATAACTTGGAATCACCAATGGTTTAACAGATCTTATAATAACAAATCTATTTTCTGTTTTATTTAGTTTTGAAAATGAATATTTTAAGTTTCTGGAGGCAACTTTTTTAATTATAGGATTACAGATATAAAAATGATCATAATTTACAACTTTTCCAAAGATTGAGAAAAGTCTTCCAGCAGTTTTTGGGTTTAGACCACCCATGAATAGTGAATGTGGTTTTAGATTATTTAAGATATATTTAATCGTTTCAAATCCACTAACTGAATTATTTTTTTTATTAATCCATAGTGATAATTGCATATCACTTTTCAATTTTTGATCCCAATGCTTATTATTTAGCACACCATAAATAGAAACTAACTTGTTATTTAAAAAAGAACCAACAAAATTAAATCTCTTTTTAATTTTGTTTAAAAAAAAAAAATTTAAAACTTTAGATGACTTAACAATTATGTGATTTTTTTTATAATTTTTGTTTATAAATTCATTTAAGATTTTTTTTTCTCGAATTTTTAAAAATCTAGTTTTTAAAAAAAATTGTTTCATATCAAATATTGTTGACTTTATTAGGACAATCTTTTTTTAACTTTTCGTATTCATTTTTAAAAAAATTTATTAACTTGGAATCTACTTTAAAAGTATTATTTAATATCTTTTTTATCGGTTGTATTTCAGCAGCAGTTCCAGTTAAAAATACTGAGTCAGCTTTAATTAAACTTTTTAAACTATAGTCACCTATATAAATTTTAATCTTATTTTTTTTTGCAATTCTTATTACTGCCTTTCTAGTTATCCCATCTAGTATGGAGTGTTTTTTAGAGGTATATAATATATTCTTTTTTATCCAAAATACATTGCATGCAGATGACTCTGCAATATTACCTTTTAAATCTAACATCAAACAATCATCATATTTTTTTTTACGTGAGTCTATTCTTGAAATTACAGAAGTTTGATAAGATCCTGATGATTTAGCTTGAATAGGATAAATTTTATCATTTAATTTTGGAAATTTAGATATATTTAATTTTATACCTTTTTCATTTCCAAAAAGGTTTCCCCATTTCCAAATTGCTATTGCTAATAGAGATTTACATTCAGTGGTTTCAGGTGACATTGAATTAGAAGATCTAAAAACAATCGGTCTAATGTAACCGTCTTTAATATTATTTATTTTAATTAGTTTGATTATAACTTTTTCAATCTTTTTTCTGATAATAGGATATTCAAGACCTATTAATTTTGCAGATAAAGATAATCTATCAATATGATCTATTAAAAAAAGTGGTTTGGAATTATAAACTCTTATTCCCTCAAACACAGATGATGCAAAATGTAGTGAATGATTAAGCACATGTATTCGTGCATTTTTAGCCTCTATAAATTTATCTTTAAAATAAATTTTATTATTTAATTTTGAAAAATCCATAAATATAAAATAATAACTTTTTCTAACAAAAACTAGATTATAATTTATATAAAATTATCCAAGTGTATTATTTTAACAAATTATAAATTAAAATATTTATTTACAAATGTAATTATACTAAATATTAGATAACATTATCTGCTAACAATCTTTGAAGTTAGCTTATTAAAATATTTAATTTACAATCAATAAAAAGAGTAAAAATTTTTTTCAGTGCATAAATCAAGCCAATTGAGCTATTAGTACTGGTC
>ERZ807291.4122-NODE-4122-length-19669-cov-6.321913_pt1 | contig 19669 bp, 1 predicted proteins | sample MGYA00521257_ERZ807291 | MGnify/ENA primary metagenome ERZ807291 (study PRJEB31413, sample SAMN03169783) | marine metagenome | biome: Marine; feature: Water; material: Subsurface seawater | place: North Sea | collected 2011-04-28 | depth 1 m m ... | reverse complement strand
ACCAACGTTATGGTATTTACGCAAATGGTGTATTAGCGGAATCATTACAAAAAGGTTCTCAAGATAAATTAAAAAAATAAACAAAAAAATATAAAACGTATTTTATTTATAGCTAACGAGTTCCTTTGATAAATATTTAAAGCCGTTAGATTTAACATAAACAAATAGTTATTTATGTTAAATAATTTGTGTTTAGGAAAATATAATATTATTTCATAAGGTGATGTCTAATCCTACTTTACCTAACCTTCCTGACGACTTTGATCTTGCAGAGTTTTCAAAAAATGCGTTACATAAAAACACTGAAATGGGTAAACCAAATGTTATCGAACCAGAAATATGTTCTATTGAAGATGAAGAAAAACACGCAAAACAACGTGAAGAAGAATTATTGAAAAAACACCAGCAGTTTCAAGAATCTTTACAAGGTTTATCCGAAGAAGAAAAACAAGTAAAAATACAAGAAGCATTGAATAATGTTACATTATCAAAGGTAACTAAGACACATTTAAAAAATGCTATAAAAAAAACAAAAGTGGTTATTCAAGACACAGACCAACAAACATTACCTGATTCAATTGATGACTGTTTTAAACAATTGTCTAATGAAGAATTACAAGAGGTTGTTGATTTATGGTTTGGAACACCCGAGAAGAAAGAATCTGCTATTAAAAAATACGGTTCTTCACTCAAATATTTAGATACAGGCTCAGTTACAAATATGGACAATTTATTTAGAAATAAAGAAGATTTTAATGAAGATATCACTCTTTGGAATACAAGTGGAGTTACTAGTGCTGAAAGTATGTTTGCTAATGCTAAAGCATTTAACCAAGAATTGAAATCAGAATTTATGGGTAAGAAAAATAGCACCATCTCCATGCCTAGACTTACTGAGGATGTTGTAGATGAAGATGGCGAAAATGTTGTAGACGAAGACGGAAATAATATAATAAATGTTATTTACCCAGGAAGATCTATTAAAAATATTACATTTGCAGACAATAATGGAAAAGTATTTGATAATGCTATGGGGTTATATGATAATGATGATAAACAAGTTCAAATAAAAGCATCTGTACCAAGTAATGCTGATGAACTTATTGCTGAAATAGATGCGGGTATAGGCTTTCTCAAAATATATAATACCACTTTTTCTAGTAGTGATAACGGATTAATCGCAATTGAAGAAGAAATCGGTGGTGAAAAAATCACAACTATTGTGTATAATGCGTCATACCAGAATTTACCTGGCATGGTAACTCATATTATTCATTATAAAGGAGATAATTTCGACGAACCTATTGACCAAACGTCATATCTAGGTCTTTATTCGGAAGTTCAAACCAATTTCAATAGATGGGATGCATCTAGCTTAACAAAAGCTGATTATATGTTTCAAGGTGCCCAAACTTTCGATTTTGATCTACGTAAAAATCAGACTATTAATTTTACTAATCTTAATGCTACTAATATGTTCTTAGGTGCTACGGCTTTCATTAACAAATTTGGTATCTCTGCAACACCACAAGAAGAATTTTTCATTTCATTAACTAATACTACTATTCGCTCAACAATTGCCGATTATTTTGATGCAGAAAAAAAAGCCAATACTATCAAAAAATATGGTAAAATCAAATATTGGCTTACCAGTGACGTATCTGATATGGCCGAACTATTTAGAGAAAAAGAAGAATTTAACGAAGATATTTCTGATTGGAATGTATCAAATGTTACAACTTTCAAAAGTATGTTTTCAGGTGCTAAAAGTTTCAATAAATCTATTAATAAATGGGAATTATCCCAAGCTGTAACTGATATGAGTTATATGTTTGATGGTGCTGAAAATTTAGATGTTGAAATTCGTGGTTGGTTAGTACCAGATACTGCAAATTTAGAAGATATGATTATTCGTGCTACAAAATTACAAGCTCGTTATGGTTTAACAGAAATCGACAATAGATTTTTCATCCATGATAAAGCTGATCTAGTAGCTGCAATTGATTTATATGAACAATATGCATACCCTGTAACAACAGTTGAAGTAACATATGAACAAGATGCTTCTGGAAAATTAGTAAAGAAAGAAAAAACAACAACTGTACCAGCTGATATTAGCCAATTCGAAAAGGTTTATGGTCCAATTGAAGAATTATACACAACACCTATTACAGATATGAGTAATTTGTTTGAAAATCGTGCTCAATTTAATGCTGATATTGGTGGTTGGGACGTGTCGAATGTGACTAATATGTTTGCTATGTTCGCTGATGCCGCTGCCTTCAACCAAGATATCGGTGATTGGGATGTGTCCCAGGTCACAACTATGCGTAGTATGTTCTATGGTGCCGCTGCCTTCAACCAGGATATCGGTGGATGGAATGTGTCCCAGGTCACAACTATACGTACTATGTTCTATAATGCCGCTGCCTTCAACCAGGATATCGGGCAATGGGATGTATCCCAGGTCACAAGTATGTATGGTATGTTCTGGAAAGCTACAGCCTTTAACCAGAATATCGGTGGATGGAATGTGTCCAAGGTCACTACTATGCGTAATATGTTCAATGGTGCCGCTGCCTTCAATCAACCTATTGGTGATTGGGATGTATCAAGTGTTACAAATATGGCGTATATGTTCTATGGTGCCTCTGCCTTCAATCAACCTATTGGTGATTGGGATGTATCAAGTGTAGATATAATGGCTGAAATGTTCTATGATGCCGCTGCCTTCAATCAACCTATTGGTGATTGGGATGTGTCTAATGTACGATTTTTTACCGCTATGTTCGATAAAGCAAAAAGTTTTAATCAATATATTGGAGACTGGGATACTTCTAGTGCTATATCCATTTCATGGATGTTTTCCCGTATGGAATCATTTAATCAAGATATTTCTACAAAACAAGTTCCTTTATTGAAAGAAGATGGTACTATTGATACAAATGAAGATGGAACGGCAAAGACACGTCTTGCTTGGGATGTAAGTAATGTAAAACACGCGAGTATGGTTTTTTATAATCCTAATCCTATGCAAGTCGCTGCTCCTATAGACTTTGATATTCGTTCATGGAATTTAGTTAACACTCAACTTCTAAATAATCAAGCCAACTCCTATTTCCATGTTGACTTAGAAGATTATGGATCAAACGGATTTTTAAGTGAACCATTGAATTGGAAAGCCTACGGTAGAAACTTACAGGATGTGGATCCTATTAATGGTGCTGGTCCTGGTGCTGGTCCAATGTCTTTAGATGATGCAAGATCAGGTAATGTAAGAGATTTGCCTTCCCATCAAATTAAACATAGTGCATATAAGTTAGATTCTATTGATTGCTCATTAGTTGATAAAAATGTTGTTTATGGAGAGAATGAAACAACAAGAAGTGTTGAATTACAAATGGATGGTTTTAAGCAAGATGGTTTAGGTTCTGCGACAACTGTATATTTCTATACTAAAGAATCAACTGATCTTTTAACACCTGCAAATGACGTACCTTCTCTTTTCACTTGGTCACTATTAGATTTAGAATTTCTTGAATTGACTGAAACAGAAAAATCATTATTTAATGGTCAAAAGGCATATAAGATAAATGGTACAACAATTCATGAAAATGCGGATATTCTTTATACCATATGGTTTTCTCTTCCTGAACAAGATAATGGTGAATCAAAAATAATATATCAAATGACTTTTCCTGAATATGTTAAAGAGGATGGTACTGTTGCTACTAATGGACCATATACAAATACACTTGTTTATAAAAAAGAGTATCTGGGCACAGTTTCAGAGAGAGAAGTGTTGAATAAAAATCATAAAGATCAAGTCATTACATCATCTACTTCTCAATTTACTTCAAAACCATTTGTTTATAACAAAGATACTAAGAAATATGAAGTAGATACAACAATAGTTGATGTCGAAATTACTGCTGTAATTAACAGTATTAATGACTTTGGGGGCTTGTCTACTAATATCGAGGACGAAAACACAATCAAGATGACTAAAAATCAGGGTAATGAATTATGGGCAGGAACTACTTTAACCCTAGATAACTTTTTACCATTTTCTGCTAATGATTCTAAAATATTTACGATTGATGTTTCTACAAATGTTTCAGGTACATTTATGTGTAAATTAGAAGACCCTAATAACGTTAATAATTATACTGAAATAGAAGCAACACATAATGGTAACGGTAAAGAAACATTAACCTATGATTTTACAGAAGTGTCACTTACCTACACCAAACTATCAGTTTTCCCTTGGTTTATGATTAATGTTGGTGAAGAATATGTTGCATTTGTAGATAATATTAAAAGAACAGTTCAACAAGATGGTAGTGGTGAGATTGTTAGTAAAAACATTGCTTTACGTGTTATTAATCCTGATTTTGTAAACAAAACAGTTGTTGATGGATTATATCTTGAATCTGATTCAGTTATTGTTAACCCAAAACCTGACGGTTTAGATAATGGATTAAATAACTTAAAATCATTAGATAGCTCACAACACGTGGCTTTATCAAATGAAATATTAAATTTACCAATGACTAATACAACTACTTTGAAAGATGTGATTGGTGATTACTATATTAATATGGAAACCGATGAAAATAAGAGTACTATTCTTTATAATACAGTATTTGTACCAGAAGAAACTACTCTTAATTTGTATGATGCAAAAGACGGTGCTGTATATGATAAACAAGACGAAACATTTATGATACCTTCTACTGCTAGTAGTGGTGCTAAATTTGTTCATAGTGTAGGAACAGACGTATTTGGTCAGCCTATAAATCCTATCTATCCTTTAACTTTCACAAAAGGACAAGGTAATATTGTATTCGATTATGAAGTACCTTTAACAGAAGACAAAACTCCACTACCAGTACCGGTAGATGTATCTTTTATGTTAAAAATGCCTGATGATTTTGTAAAAACATATAGTCAAACAATTGGTGACGTCACTCAAACAGGTAAAGCTACTATTTCACTTTTAGATAATTTACCAAATGATGATGTAGAAGAAGTATCTATGACTTTAACAACAAAGGGTGTAGCTGTTAAACTTTCTAATGTACGTATTCAAGATGATAAATATTTCGATGACGCTACTGAAAGATATTTTATGGTTAATGTAGAAACTGTTCCTGTAGAAGAAGAAAAATCTAAATATGTTATTTCTACACCTGTAAATGAAGTTCGAGATATTCGCGATGTAGAACACTACTATTTAAATAAAGAAATGAAATTTGTTCCTAATCACCTTGAAGGTACAACCTTTTTATGGAACTATCGCAAAGACGGTGAAGCATATATGGTAACACGTCAACCTCAAGTTGATGAGGATGGAAATGAATTATCAGTTGTTGTAAAAGAACTACAAGAAGGAAAAGAATACGGACAATTAGTATTAAAGAGCGTTTCTGAAGTAGATAAATATAGTGTAAATGAATTATGTAGTCCAGAAATTACCGGCGTTCCATACTGGAAGAGACTTAATCATTACAAACATATTAATATGTTAGCGTATGCTTTTGGTTGGTTCGACTATGACGGTAAAACCGCCGATACGGCCCCCTTCGAAGGAAATAAATATTTGGATGGTTATATGTTATCGACCAATGATAATGCATACACGATTGGGCTAACACAACTGCAAATATGTGACGCTATATGGGGAAGGATTATGTATCAAACGAATTATGGTTCATCAGCCTGGCAAAAAGAACCAGAACTTTATCAGGCGCATGATATACAATTCCAAATCTACTTAAATCACTTTGCATATGTAGGCCCAAGTGTATTAGACCTTCAAAAAAATAATGGTCTTATCGGTGATATTGTATTGAGAAATCAATATACAACAGTTGAACAAGCTAGCTTATCTACTGAAACAGCATCATATATTGCTACTCCTTTCAATAATACACTTCGTGAACGTGGTGTTTTAAATTATTGGAAATTAGGTGAACTTACAGATCTCAATGGATTGTTTGCCGGTAGAACCGATTTTAACGAAGATTTAAGTAAATGGGATGTATCGAAAGTAACAGATATGAACAACTTATTTAATGGTTGTACCAATTTTGATGGTGATATTAGTAATTGGGATGTATCAAGTGTTGAAAATATGAGTGGTTTGTTTGAAAGCGCAGAAAATTTCAATGGTGATATTAGCAAATGGAATACTAGCAGTGTAACTGATATGAGTAATATGTTCTATGGAGCATTTAAATTTAATGGAGACATTTCTACAAAGGTTGTCGATGAAGGATTAGAAACACAATATAATGCTTGGGATGTATCAAGTGTACAAACTATGGCTAATATGTTAAATATGAGTAAAGTGGGACTATGGAATGGTGCCGATGTACAAGGCTATTTACACGGATTAGGTGATTTTAACAATGGTGAAGAAGTTGGTTTATCAAATAAACCTCTTTTATGGGATACTAAAAGTTGTACTGATATGCAATTTTTATTTAGACAATGTCGTAGATTTAATCAAAACGTATCTACCAAAGATGTAACTGTTGGTGGAAAAACCTATACATCATTTAATACAAGTAATGTTACAACTATGCAACGAATATTTGCATATTGTGAATACTTTAATAATGGTGACTTACCAGGTGAATCATCAAAACCATTACTTTGGAATACAGAATTAGTTACCAACCTCGAGTATATGGTTGGTATATACCAAAATTTTGTATTACCGTACTCAATAAGAGAAAAAACACCTATATTTAATTCTGAAAAAGAAGAATTGGAATTATATTTAACCGATCCAGATGAATGGGCAAGTTTATACGGCGGGGACGGTCTCTATACAACACCATACGAAGACCCATTCTTCCATAGATCAGGTAGTTATAATCAACCTTATAATAATGGTACACGTGTAGAATTCGGTGAAGGTGATAATAAAATAGCATATACACCATTTGATGTATCAAGAGTTACAAATATGGTGGCAATGCATATATCGCAGGGAATGTTTAATCAACCTATTATATTTTCTTCTGGGTCTTGTACTAGCCTAGACTATTTATTGACCGATTGTAGAAGTTTTAATAGTAAAATTGAAATAACAACTGGAACAGATGCTAGTATGGATTATTTATTGGCTAACTGCGTATCATTTATTCAACCGGTTGATGGTATTGATACATTAAATACGGTGTCTATGAACGCTATGTTCAGTGGTTGTGAAAATTTCAACCAATCGATTAATAGTATTGATACACGTAATACGACTACTTTAGAGAATATGTTCAACAACTGTAGTAAATTCAATCAATCGATCAATAGTCTCGATTTAACAAATGTTACTAATATAAGTTATATGTTACGAGATGCTACTAGTTTCAATCAACCTATTAACCTTGATACTAAAAATGTACAAAATTTCGCTTATTTCTTACAAGGTGCTACTAGTTTCAATCAACCATTAACATTGGATCTTCGTTCTGCTACATCTGTAGAAGGTTTATTAGAAGGCGCTACTAGTTTCAATCAAGAAATTGTTTCTAGATTAGTTACTGAACTAGATGAAAATGGTAATACAGTAATTGTTTCAAATACAATGAGTCTACCAACTGCTGTATCTGATAATAACAGTATTGTTATCAATAATTTAACAGATCTGACTGGATTCTTAAAAGATTGTACAAGTTTCAATCAATCACTTGATAAATTTGACTTTACAACTGTTAGAAATATGACTAGTTTCTTAGAAGGCGCTACTAGTTTCAACCAAGATATCAAAGATATTAATGTTGGTAATGTTACAAATATGACTGCTATGTTAAAGGGATGTACAAGTTTCAATAAGTCACTAGACGGTTTAGATACATCAAGTGTAACAACAATGGAAAGTTTACTAGAAGGTGCTAGTGGATTTAATAGTTCTATTGAAAAAATGAATACTGCTAATGTTACAAGTATGAAAAATATGTTAAAGGGTGCTAGCAGTTATAATAAACCATTAACAAAACTTGGTTTAACAAATGTTACTACATTAGAAGGTTTACTTGAAGATGCTATCAGTTATAATAAAAGACTCATCTTTTCAGATACTGATAAATTAAATACAACAAATGTAGAAAATATGAAAAATATGTTAAAAGGTACTAAAAACTTTAACCAAGAAGTAGTTGGTTTAGCTACAGATAATGTAACAACAATGGAATCTATGTTAGAAGGTGCTACTAGCTTTAATAAATCTATTGTAGGTTTACCTGGTGCAAGTACAACAAATGTTAAACACCTGTTAAAAGGAGCTACTAGTTATAATAAATCATTAGAAGGATTAAATACTAGTAATTTAGAAGAAGTAGACGGATTATTAGAAGGTGCTATCTCATTTAATCAACCATTAAAATTAACTTTCCCTGCTGCTAGTTCATTAAAAGAATTATTAAAAGGAGCAACTGCTTTTAACAGTGAATTAAGTGATTTGAGTATCAAGACACCTCCTGTGGGATATGATCTTAAAGGCACTGCATATGTAGTAAAAACAGACCCATCGATAATTATTAATCAATTATCACCAATCTCCACTGAGTATGGTTTTACTGAACAGGATGGTGTTTATAGACCTATTGGTGCAAATGTAACAGCTAAACAAGGTGGAGATAACGAATTTAATACTTGTAATTCAAGATTGCTTATTTCTGGAAAAGCTAATGATAGAATAACATGTACTATTTCATATAAAGTAGATGCAGGTTATGACTATGTTTATGTAGATTTGCATAAAGTAAATGGACTTAATGCTGGTAAACAAATAGATGTTAATACTATTATAGAATCTTCTACAACAGTTGTATATTCAGGTAGTGCTATCGTAGCTATTGACCAAACACCTGACTATGATTATATTCTTGAGGTCAGATTCTACAAGGATGGAAGCTATGATGCAGATGGTTACAATGCCGGCGGTGATCTCGTAGAAGTTAGCGATATTAAATTAAATGGATTACCAGTATTTTCTGATGGTAATTTTATTCGTTACGGTATCGATAATTTACTCGAGGGTGCTTCTAGTTTCAATAAACCTCTTCAACAACTTGATACATCTCTTATCCCTTCTATGAAAGGTTTATTAAAAGACGCTTCTAGTTTCAATCAAGAATTAGGTTACTTAGATGTTTCTAATGTTGAAGATATGAGTAATATGTTTGAAAATGCTACCGATTTCACAGGTGCTGGTGAAAGATTACACGCTGATAAAAACATTCGTTACTGGAATGTTAAACCAGAGTGTCTATTCACAGATATGTTTAAGGGAGCAACCAAATTCCAAGAAAACTTCTTCCCTACTGCACCAGGTTATGAAGAAGACCCAGATACCCCATTGGGATTATTCTTTAACCAAGACCGTCCTTGTTTCGATGCTAGTACAAAGATCTTAGCAATCAAAGATGGTAAAGAAGAATATGTACCAATTTGTTTATTAAAGGAAGGTGATCTTGTACAGACCTACAAACATGGTCAAAAACCAATTAAATATATTGGTACAACAAGAATTACATTGAACGGTCCAGGTGATGATTACACGAGAAAGATGTATCGTATGAAGAAAACAGGTGAAATGACTGGTGATTTATTAGTAACAGGTCGTCATGCTATGCTTGTAGATGATTGGTCAAATCATTATTGTGAAAAGAGACGCACAGAAGTTTCCACAGGAAAGATTGATGATAAATATGTATTAGGTGCTGCATTTAGTAAGGTATTTACAGAAGAAAAACAAAAGAAGATTTATAACATTTATCATTTAGAAATAGATGGCGAAAACCAACGTTATGGTATTTACGCAAATGGTGTATTAGCGGAATCATTACAAAAAGGTTCTCAAGATAAATTAAAAAAATAAACAAAAAAATATAAAACGTATTTTATTTATAGCTAACGAGTTCCTTTGATAAATATTTAAAGCCGTTAGATTTAACATAAACAAATAGTTATTTATGTTAAATAATTTGTGTTTAGGAAAATATAATATTATTTCATAAGGTGATGTCTAATCCTACTTTACCTAACCTTCCTGACGACTTTGATCTTGCAGAGTTTTCAAAAAATGCGTTACATAAAAACACTGAAATGGGTAAACCAAATGTTATCGAACCAGAAATATGTTCTATTGAAGATGAAGAAAAACACGCAAAACAACGTGAAGAAGAATTATTGAAAAAACACCAGCAGTTTCAAGAATCTTTACAAGGTTTATCCGAAGAAGAAAAACAAGTAAAAATACAAGAAGCATTGAATAATGTTACATTATCAAAGGTAACTAAGACACATTTAAAAAATGCTATAAAAAAAACAAAAGTGGTTATTCAAGACACAGACCAACAAACATTACCTGATTCAATTGATGACTGTTTTAAACAATTGTCTAATGAAGAATTACAAGAGGTTGTTGATTTATGGTTTGGAACACCCGAGAAGAAAGAATCTGCTATTAAAAAATACGGTTCTTCACTCAAATATTTAGATACAGGCTCAGTTACAAATATGGACAATTTATTTAGAAATAAAGAAGATTTTAATGAAGATATCACTCTTTGGAATACAAGTGGAGTTACTAGTGCTGAAAGTATGTTTGCTAATGCTAAAGCATTTAACCAAGAATTGAAATCAGAATTTATGGGTAAGAAAAATAGCACCATCTCCATGCCTAGACTTACTGAGGATGTTGTAGATGAAGATGGCGAAAATGTTGTAGACGAAGACGGAAATAATATAATAAATGTTATTTACCCAGGAAGATCTATTAAAAATATTACATTTGCAGACAATAATGGAAAAGTATTTGATAATGCTATGGGGTTATATGATAATGATGATAAACAAGTTCAAATAAAAGCATCTGTACCAAGTAATGCTGATGAACTTATTGCTGAAATAGATGCGGGTATAGGCTTTCTCAAAATATATAATACCACTTTTTCTAGTAGTGATAACGGATTAATCGCAATTGAAGAAGAAATCGGTGGTGAAAAAATCACAACTATTGTGTATAATGCGTCATACCAGAATTTACCTGGCATGGTAACTCATATTATTCATTATAAAGGAGATAATTTCGACGAACCTATTGACCAAACGTCATATCTAGGTCTTTATTCGGAAGTTCAAACCAATTTCAATAGATGGGATGCATCTAGCTTAACAAAAGCTGATTATATGTTTCAAGGTGCCCAAACTTTCGATTTTGATCTACGTAAAAATCAGACTATTAATTTTACTAATCTTAATGCTACTAATATGTTCTTAGGTGCTACGGCTTTCATTAACAAATTTGGTATCTCTGCAACACCACAAGAAGAATTTTTCATTTCATTAACTAATACTACTATTCGCTCAACAATTGCCGATTATTTTGATGCAGAAAAAAAAGCCAATACTATCAAAAAATATGGTAAAATCAAATATTGGCTTACCAGTGACGTATCTGATATGGCCGAACTATTTAGAGAAAAAGAAGAATTTAACGAAGATATTTCTGATTGGAATGTATCAAATGTTACAACTTTCAAAAGTATGTTTTCAGGTGCTAAAAGTTTCAATAAATCTATTAATAAATGGGAATTATCCCAAGCTGTAACTGATATGAGTTATATGTTTGATGGTGCTGAAAATTTAGATGTTGAAATTCGTGGTTGGTTAGTACCAGATACTGCAAATTTAGAAGATATGATTATTCGTGCTACAAAATTACAAGCTCGTTATGGTTTAACAGAAATCGACAATAGATTTTTCATCCATGATAAAGCTGATCTAGTAGCTGCAATTGATTTATATGAACAATATGCATACCCTGTAACAACAGTTGAAGTAACATATGAACAAGATGCTTCTGGAAAATTAGTAAAGAAAGAAAAAACAACAACTGTACCAGCTGATATTAGCCAATTCGAAAAGGTTTATGGTCCAATTGAAGAATTATACACAACACCTATTACAGATATGAGTAATTTGTTTGAAAATCGTGCTCAATTTAATGCTGATATTGGTGGTTGGGACGTGTCGAATGTGACTAATATGTTTGCTATGTTCGCTGATGCCGCTGCCTTCAACCAAGATATCGGTGATTGGGATGTGTCCCAGGTCACAACTATGCGTAGTATGTTCTATGGTGCCGCTGCCTTCAACCAGGATATCGGTGGATGGAATGTGTCCCAGGTCACAACTATACGTACTATGTTCTATAATGCCGCTGCCTTCAACCAGGATATCGGGCAATGGGATGTATCCCAGGTCACAAGTATGTATGGTATGTTCTGGAAAGCTACAGCCTTTAACCAGAATATCGGTGGATGGAATGTGTCCAAGGTCACTACTATGCGTAATATGTTCAATGGTGCCGCTGCCTTCAATCAACCTATTGGTGATTGGGATGTATCAAGTGTTACAAATATGGCGTATATGTTCTATGGTGCCTCTGCCTTCAATCAACCTATTGGTGATTGGGATGTATCAAGTGTAGATATAATGGCTGAAATGTTCTATGATGCCGCTGCCTTCAATCAACCTATTGGTGATTGGGATGTGTCTAATGTACGATTTTTTACCGCTATGTTCGATAAAGCAAAAAGTTTTAATCAATATATTGGAGACTGGGATACTTCTAGTGCTATATCCATTTCATGGATGTTTTCCCGTATGGAATCATTTAATCAAGATATTTCTACAAAACAAGTTCCTTTATTGAAAGAAGATGGTACTATTGATACAAATGAAGATGGAACGGCAAAGACACGTCTTGCTTGGGATGTAAGTAATGTAAAACACGCGAGTATGGTTTTTTATAATCCTAATCCTATGCAAGTCGCTGCTCCTATAGACTTTGATATTCGTTCATGGAATTTAGTTAACACTCAACTTCTAAATAATCAAGCCAACTCCTATTTCCATGTTGACTTAGAAGATTATGGATCAAACGGATTTTTAAGTGAACCATTGAATTGGAAAGCCTACGGTAGAAACTTACAGGATGTGGATCCTATTAATGGTGCTGGTCCTGGTGCTGGTCCAATGTCTTTAGATGATGCAAGATCAGGTAATGTAAGAGATTTGCCTTCCCATCAAATTAAACATAGTGCATATAAGTTAGATTCTATTGATTGCTCATTAGTTGATAAAAATGTTGTTTATGGAGAGAATGAAACAACAAGAAGTGTTGAATTACAAATGGATGGTTTTAAGCAAGATGGTTTAGGTTCTGCGACAACTGTATATTTCTATACTAAAGAATCAACTGATCTTTTAACACCTGCAAATGACGTACCTTCTCTTTTCACTTGGTCACTATTAGATTTAGAATTTCTTGAATTGACTGAAACAGAAAAATCATTATTTAATGGTCAAAAGGCATATAAGATAAATGGTACAACAATTCATGAAAATGCGGATATTCTTTATACCATATGGTTTTCTCTTCCTGAACAAGATAATGGTGAATCAAAAATAATATATCAAATGACTTTTCCTGAATATGTTAAAGAGGATGGTACTGTTGCTACTAATGGACCATATACAAATACACTTGTTTATAAAAAAGAGTATCTGGGCACAGTTTCAGAGAGAGAAGTGTTGAATAAAAATCATAAAGATCAAGTCATTACATCATCTACTTCTCAATTTACTTCAAAACCATTTGTTTATAACAAAGATACTAAGAAATATGAAGTAGATACAACAATAGTTGATGTCGAAATTACTGCTGTAATTAACAGTATTAATGACTTTGGGGGCTTGTCTACTAATATCGAGGACGAAAACACAATCAAGATGACTAAAAATCAGGGTAATGAATTATGGGCAGGAACTACTTTAACCCTAGATAACTTTTTACCATTTTCTGCTAATGATTCTAAAATATTTACGATTGATGTTTCTACAAATGTTTCAGGTACATTTATGTGTAAATTAGAAGACCCTAATAACGTTAATAATTATACTGAAATAGAAGCAACACATAATGGTAACGGTAAAGAAACATTAACCTATGATTTTACAGAAGTGTCACTTACCTACACCAAACTATCAGTTTTCCCTTGGTTTATGATTAATGTTGGTGAAGAATATGTTGCATTTGTAGATAATATTAAAAGAACAGTTCAACAAGATGGTAGTGGTGAGATTGTTAGTAAAAACATTGCTTTACGTGTTATTAATCCTGATTTTGTAAACAAAACAGTTGTTGATGGATTATATCTTGAATCTGATTCAGTTATTGTTAACCCAAAACCTGACGGTTTAGATAATGGATTAAATAACTTAAAATCATTAGATAGCTCACAACACGTGGCTTTATCAAATGAAATATTAAATTTACCAATGACTAATACAACTACTTTGAAAGATGTGATTGGTGATTACTATATTAATATGGAAACCGATGAAAATAAGAGTACTATTCTTTATAATACAGTATTTGTACCAGAAGAAACTACTCTTAATTTGTATGATGCAAAAGACGGTGCTGTATATGATAAACAAGACGAAACATTTATGATACCTTCTACTGCTAGTAGTGGTGCTAAATTTGTTCATAGTGTAGGAACAGACGTATTTGGTCAGCCTATAAATCCTATCTATCCTTTAACTTTCACAAAAGGACAAGGTAATATTGTATTCGATTATGAAGTACCTTTAACAGAAGACAAAACTCCACTACCAGTACCGGTAGATGTATCTTTTATGTTAAAAATGCCTGATGATTTTGTAAAAACATATAGTCAAACAATTGGTGACGTCACTCAAACAGGTAAAGCTACTATTTCACTTTTAGATAATTTACCAAATGATGATGTAGAAGAAGTATCTATGACTTTAACAACAAAGGGTGTAGCTGTTAAACTTTCTAATGTACGTATTCAAGATGATAAATATTTCGATGACGCTACTGAAAGATATTTTATGGTTAATGTAGAAACTGTTCCTGTAGAAGAAGAAAAATCTAAATATGTTATTTCTACACCTGTAAATGAAGTTCGAGATATTCGCGATGTAGAACACTACTATTTAAATAAAGAAATGAAATTTGTTCCTAATCACCTTGAAGGTACAACCTTTTTATGGAACTATCGCAAAGACGGTGAAGCATATATGGTAACACGTCAACCTCAAGTTGATGAGGATGGAAATGAATTATCAGTTGTTGTAAAAGAACTACAAGAAGGAAAAGAATACGGACAATTAGTATTAAAGAGCGTTTCTGAAGTAGATAAATATAGTGTAAATGAATTATGTAGTCCAGAAATTACCGGCGTTCCATACTGGAAGAGACTTAATCATTACAAACATATTAATATGTTAGCGTATGCTTTTGGTTGGTTCGACTATGACGGTAAAACCGCCGATACGGCCCCCTTCGAAGGAAATAAATATTTGGATGGTTATATGTTATCGACCAATGATAATGCATACACGATTGGGCTAACACAACTGCAAATATGTGACGCTATATGGGGAAGGATTATGTATCAAACGAATTATGGTTCATCAGCCTGGCAAAAAGAACCAGAACTTTATCAGGCGCATGATATACAATTCCAAATCTACTTAAATCACTTTGCATATGTAGGCCCAAGTGTATTAGACCTTCAAAAAAATAATGGTCTTATCGGTGATATTGTATTGAGAAATCAATATACAACAGTTGAACAAGCTAGCTTATCTACTGAAACAGCATCATATATTGCTACTCCTTTCAATAATACACTTCGTGAACGTGGTGTTTTAAATTATTGGAAATTAGGTGAACTTACAGATCTCAATGGATTGTTTGCCGGTAGAACCGATTTTAACGAAGATTTAAGTAAATGGGATGTATCGAAAGTAACAGATATGAACAACTTATTTAATGGTTGTACCAATTTTGATGGTGATATTAGTAATTGGGATGTATCAAGTGTTGAAAATATGAGTGGTTTGTTTGAAAGCGCAGAAAATTTCAATGGTGATATTAGCAAATGGAATACTAGCAGTGTAACTGATATGAGTAATATGTTCTATGGAGCATTTAAATTTAATGGAGACATTTCTACAAAGGTTGTCGATGAAGGATTAGAAACACAATATAATGCTTGGGATGTATCAAGTGTACAAACTATGGCTAATATGTTAAATATGAGTAAAGTGGGACTATGGAATGGTGCCGATGTACAAGGCTATTTACACGGATTAGGTGATTTTAACAATGGTGAAGAAGTTGGTTTATCAAATAAACCTCTTTTATGGGATACTAAAAGTTGTACTGATATGCAATTTTTATTTAGACAATGTCGTAGATTTAATCAAAACGTATCTACCAAAGATGTAACTGTTGGTGGAAAAACCTATACATCATTTAATACAAGTAATGTTACAACTATGCAACGAATATTTGCATATTGTGAATACTTTAATAATGGTGACTTACCAGGTGAATCATCAAAACCATTACTTTGGAATACAGAATTAGTTACCAACCTCGAGTATATGGTTGGTATATACCAAAATTTTGTATTACCGTACTCAATAAGAGAAAAAACACCTATATTTAATTCTGAAAAAGAAGAATTGGAATTATATTTAACCGATCCAGATGAATGGGCAAGTTTATACGGCGGGGACGGTCTCTATACAACACCATACGAAGACCCATTCTTCCATAGATCAGGTAGTTATAATCAACCTTATAATAATGGTACACGTGTAGAATTCGGTGAAGGTGATAATAAAATAGCATATACACCATTTGATGTATCAAGAGTTACAAATATGGTGGCAATGCATATATCGCAGGGAATGTTTAATCAACCTATTATATTTTCTTCTGGGTCTTGTACTAGCCTAGACTATTTATTGACCGATTGTAGAAGTTTTAATAGTAAAATTGAAATAACAACTGGAACAGATGCTAGTATGGATTATTTATTGGCTAACTGCGTATCATTTATTCAACCGGTTGATGGTATTGATACATTAAATACGGTGTCTATGAACGCTATGTTCAGTGGTTGTGAAAATTTCAACCAATCGATTAATAGTATTGATACACGTAATACGACTACTTTAGAGAATATGTTCAACAACTGTAGTAAATTCAATCAATCGATCAATAGTCTCGATTTAACAAATGTTACTAATATAAGTTATATGTTACGAGATGCTACTAGTTTCAATCAACCTATTAACCTTGATACTAAAAATGTACAAAATTTCGCTTATTTCTTACAAGGTGCTACTAGTTTCAATCAACCATTAACATTGGATCTTCGTTCTGCTACATCTGTAGAAGGTTTATTAGAAGGCGCTACTAGTTTCAATCAAGAAATTGTTTCTAGATTAGTTACTGAACTAGATGAAAATGGTAATACAGTAATTGTTTCAAATACAATGAGTCTACCAACTGCTGTATCTGATAATAACAGTATTGTTATCAATAATTTAACAGATCTGACTGGATTCTTAAAAGATTGTACAAGTTTCAATCAATCACTTGATAAATTTGACTTTACAACTGTTAGAAATATGACTAGTTTCTTAGAAGGCGCTACTAGTTTCAACCAAGATATCAAAGATATTAATGTTGGTAATGTTACAAATATGACTGCTATGTTAAAGGGATGTACAAGTTTCAATAAGTCACTAGACGGTTTAGATACATCAAGTGTAACAACAATGGAAAGTTTACTAGAAGGTGCTAGTGGATTTAATAGTTCTATTGAAAAAATGAATACTGCTAATGTTACAAGTATGAAAAATATGTTAAAGGGTGCTAGCAGTTATAATAAACCATTAACAAAACTTGGTTTAACAAATGTTACTACATTAGAAGGTTTACTTGAAGATGCTATCAGTTATAATAAAAGACTCATCTTTTCAGATACTGATAAATTAAATACAACAAATGTAGAAAATATGAAAAATATGTTAAAAGGTACTAAAAACTTTAACCAAGAAGTAGTTGGTTTAGCTACAGATAATGTAACAACAATGGAATCTATGTTAGAAGGTGCTACTAGCTTTAATAAATCTATTGTAGGTTTACCTGGTGCAAGTACAACAAATGTTAAACACCTGTTAAAAGGAGCTACTAGTTATAATAAATCATTAGAAGGATTAAATACTAGTAATTTAGAAGAAGTAGACGGATTATTAGAAGGTGCTATCTCATTTAATCAACCATTAAAATTAACTTTCCCTGCTGCTAGTTCATTAAAAGAATTATTAAAAGGAGCAACTGCTTTTAACAGTGAATTAAGTGATTTGAGTATCAAGACACCTCCTGTGGGATATGATCTTAAAGGCACTGCATATGTAGTAAAAACAGACCCATCGATAATTATTAATCAATTATCACCAATCTCCACTGAGTATGGTTTTACTGAACAGGATGGTGTTTATAGACCTATTGGTGCAAATGTAACAGCTAAACAAGGTGGAGATAACGAATTTAATACTTGTAATTCAAGATTGCTTATTTCTGGAAAAGCTAATGATAGAATAACATGTACTATTTCATATAAAGTAGATGCAGGTTATGACTATGTTTATGTAGATTTGCATAAAGTAAATGGACTTAATGCTGGTAAACAAATAGATGTTAATACTATTATAGAATCTTCTACAACAGTTGTATATTCAGGTAGTGCTATCGTAGCTATTGACCAAACACCTGACTATGATTATATTCTTGAGGTCAGATTCTACAAGGATGGAAGCTATGATGCAGATGGTTACAATGCCGGCGGTGATCTCGTAGAAGTTAGCGATATTAAATTAAATGGATTACCAGTATTTTCTGATGGTAATTTTATTCGTTACGGTATCGATAATTTACTCGAGGGTGCTTCTAGTTTCAATAAACCTCTTCAACAACTTGATACATCTCTTATCCCTTCTATGAAAGGTTTATTAAAAGACGCTTCTAGTTTCAATCAAGAATTAGGTTACTTAGATGTTTCTAATGTTGAAGATATGAGTAATATGTTTGAAAATGCTACCGATTTCACAGGTGCTGGTGAAAGATTACACGCTGATAAAAACATTCGTTACTGGAATGTTAAACCAGAGTGTCTATTCACAGATATGTTTAAGGGAGCAACCAAATTCCAAGAAAACTTCTTCCCTACTGCACCAGGTTATGAAGAAGACCCAGATACCCCATTGGGATTATTCTTTAACCAAGACCGTCCTTGTTTCGATGCTAGTACAAAGATCTTAGCAATCAAAGATGGTAAAGAAGAATATGTACCAATTTGTTTATTAAAGGAAGGTGATCTTGTACAGACCTACAAACATGGTCAAAAACCAATTAAATATATTGGTACAACAAGAATTACATTGAACGGTCTAGGTGATGATTATACATTAAAGATGTATCGTATGAAGAAAACAGGTGAAATGATTGATGATTTACTAGTAACAGGTCGTCACTCTATGCTTGTAGATGATTGGTCAAGTCATTATTGCAAAAATAGACGCACAGAAGTTTCCAAAGGAAAGGTTGATGATAAATATATGTTAGGTGCTTCTTATAGCAACTTATTTACAGAAGAAAAACAAAAGAAGATTTATAACATTTACCATTTAGAGATAGATGGTGAAAACCAACGTTATGGTATTTACGCAAATGGTGTATTAGCGGAATCATTACAAA
>ERZ807291.4119-NODE-4119-length-19680-cov-8.776255_pt1 | contig 19680 bp, 19 predicted proteins | sample MGYA00521257_ERZ807291 | MGnify/ENA primary metagenome ERZ807291 (study PRJEB31413, sample SAMN03169783) | marine metagenome | biome: Marine; feature: Water; material: Subsurface seawater | place: North Sea | collected 2011-04-28 | depth 1 m m ... | reverse complement strand
TAAATAAATTTCTATTTATAAAGCAAATAACAATAAAAAATATATTTGAAATTATTAATGCTATTAAGGTTGTCCTTGAGTATGTGTTATATATTGCTGCAATATTTATAAAAAGAATTAAATAGTATATTTTGCTTTGACTAGAAAAAATTTTTTCTAAAATTAAATAAAATGCAACAATATGGAAAAAACCCATTCTACTTCCTCCCACATAATGCTTTAAGGAACCTAGAAAACCCAACGTATAAGTTGAGTGATATAAAAATTCATAGTACCAATAAATTGTTAATAAGCCATAGAAAATTGAAGTGATAATTATTGCATACTTGAAACTTTCAATTGTTTTTTTCTTAACAATAAAAATAAAAAAAAAAAATGGAGCAATAAATACAATAAAACTAGATATTTTTCTAAATAATATAAAGTCAATTTTTAAATTTATAAAGTTTAAAGAAAATATGAATATAAAATATGATAAAGTTATAAGTATTATTAAGTTTTTTTTAAAAAAAAATTTTTCTTTAAACAAAAAAATAATGAAAAATATAAAATATAAATAATTTACCGATACACCTCTAGACATTATAGTTACAGAATACGGAATTCCTGAAAAAATTCCTAAAATTATGATTCCAATAAAATAAAGACTATTTTCTTTTTTTCTATTTTTTAGAAAATATTTTTTAAAAGTTTCCATTTATTTTTTACAAGGTGATATGCTAATACCATATATAACTTAAATAATCCCAATATAGCTTCTAAATTCTTTTTATATTTCTTTAATAGATAAATACTTTCCTTTATAGAATCTATTTTATAATGCTTTGATTGATTATCATCGTGTATTCTATATTTTATTAATTTTTTATCTATAAAATGACCATCATAGTTCATTAATATTTTTAATAGAATGTCATAATCTTCTGCGTGCCTAAGTCTTTCATCACACATTCCTGTTTCAAAAAATAATTTTTTTCTAATCAGCACTGTAGAAAAAAAAATATAATTTTCTTTTAAAAGGTTTTTAAAATAATTAGATTTAAATTTTTTTTTACTTTTTATTAATTTTTTTTTTTTAAGAATGTAATAATCTGAAAAAAGAACACCCTTATTCTTTAAATGATAAAAATTTTTGAACTCACTTAGCTTATTAGGATACCAAACATCATCACAATCTATGAATGCTAACCAATCACCTGCAGCTTTCTTTGATGCCAAATTTCTTGCTTTGCTTAAAACTGTATTTTTTTTACTTTTAAAATATTTAAATCTTTTATCCTTATATTTTTTAAAAATTTCTTTACTATTATCATTAGAACAATTATCCCAAAAAATTAACTCAAAATCCTTGAATTTCTGTTTTTTTATACTCTCCAAACATTCTGCTAAATATTTTGCTCCATTATAGCAGTTTAATATTATAGAAATTTTTGGTTTCAATTAAAAAATTCTTCTAATTTTTTCACAACAAAATTTATATCATTTTTTGTAATTCTTGTATTAAGCGGCAATGTTAAGGCATGCTTATAAAATTCTTCAGAATTTGGACATTTACTAGTTAAAGATTTATTAAAAAACCTTATTTTATGAGTAGGGTAATAGTGCAGGCCAATTTCAATTTTGGATTTTTTGAAATATTCTATTAATTTTTTTTTATTAAATTTTTTTTTTATCTTTATTACGTATATATGTGGAACTACTTGTTCTGTATTAAATCTAACCGTTTCAACCCAATCAATTTCTTTAAACAAAAAATCGTAATGTTTTGCTAAGTTTTTTCTTTTTTTACTAAGTTCACTAAATCTTTTAAGTTGAACTAAACCAATTGAAGCCATTATATCACTCATATGGTATCTCCAACCTTGCTCTTTAACGTTATATACCCAAGATTTATCTCCCTTATATCGTTTAATCGAGTCACGCACCACACCTAACAGTCGTAAATCTTTAATTTTATTAATTATATTTTTATTTTGAGATACTACACATCCACCCTCTCCACTTGTTATATTTTTTATTCCATCAAAACTAAAACATACAAAATCACCAATACTGCCAACTTTTTTTTTATTATACCTTGAACCAAATGCATGCGCTGCATCTTCGATTACTTTTAATTTATGTTGACTAGCAAATTTATAAATTTTATTAATTTCTCCAGGATATCCAGCAAAATAAACGGGCATAATTGCTTTTGTTTTTTTTGATATCTTTTTTTTAGCATCATCGAGGGATATCAACCCATCGTTTATATTTATGTCACAAATAACTGGTCTTGCTCCTGTTGCCGTAATTGACTGTAGAGAAGCAATATAGGTTACACTAGGGACTAAAACTTCATCATTTCTTTTAATTCCTGCAGCCTGTAATGCTAGGTGTAAAGCAGCTGTTCCATTGACCGTACAGGCCACATAACTTCCAAAAAAACTCTCTAGTTTTTTTTCAAAATTTAAAACCATTTTTCCCATTCCCAGATATTGATTTTTTAGAACTTTATTTACACTTATAATCTCTTTTGAAGAAATATCTGAAGCTGATAGTTTTATTATATTATTTTTCAAAGTATTATGTTTTTTATATCTGGTTGATTTAAGGGTTTATTTTTATTTTTATTTGAAAAATAAGTCAAATTTAATATTAAACTTTTTTTTTTGGAGATAGATTTAAATCCATAAAAAACTCCATTATAGATAGTTATCATTTTTTTACTTGCTTCTCCTAAGACAACAGTCTTAATTTTTTTTATTTTAGGTTGATATATAGCAACTTTGACCTTACCAATTGGAATATAAATTCTTTGAATTTTTTTTTCATGAAACTTCCAAGCTTTTATTTTAAATGAATTTAACTCAGATATATAAAGTTCATCAAATTTAATTTTGTTATTAATGTTTTGAATAAGTTTAAAAATATTTCCTTTGGGTCTGTTGATAAATTTAATTTTACTTACTTTAAATAAACTGTTCATTTATTAATTAGACCAAAAAATTTTATTAATTTTAGCAATTTTTTCAAAATTTTTTATTTGTTCCATCGAAACATCAAATATATTTTTTTTTTGTGAAAAATAGCAAATATACCATTCAGAAATATATTGTATGAGTTGTGACATTTTTAAATTAGCCTTCCATAGTAACAATCTTTCTGCCTTACTACAATTTAGCTTTAACAAGCCAGACTCATATAGTTTTCCTTTAATTATTTTTATTCTATTCTTTGAAAAAATATCTGAACTTTTATTAAGTTTTTTTATTAAAGATAAAACATTCTCATTTTGTGAAGATTTTGGTCCAAAATTAAAAACTTGTCCATTCAGTTCATTTTTTAATGCTAAGTTCATAGCTAACGTTAAATATCCACTTAAAGGTTCCAATACATGTTGCCATGGTCTAGTAGAATTAGGATATCTAATAGATAAAGTTTTCTTTCTTGAAAAAAATCTATACCAGTCAGGTATAATTCTATTTTCTGCCCAATCTCCTCCTCCAATTACGTTTCCTGCTCTTGCAACTCCAATTCTTATATTCTTTTTAAATATCAAAAAAGTTCTAAAATATGAGCTAGTAATTATCTCTGCTGAAGCTTTAGATGAACTATAAATATCTTTTCCTCCCAACAAATCTGTTTCTTTGTATCCTCTTTTTAATTCTAAATTTTCGTAGCATTTGTCACTTGTAATTATTATGCATACACATTTTTTTTTAATAAATTTTAAAACTTCTAATACATTGGTAGTCCCAATAACATTAGTTTTTATGGTTTCTAAAGGTTTTTTATAAGATCTAAGAACCAATGCTTGTGCCGCAAGATGAAAAATAAAGTCAGGTTTTTCTTTTTTAACAACGTGCGATAATTTTTTATAATCAGTAATATCAAATTTATAAAACTTAATTTTTTTTTTTAGATTTAAAATTTCGAATAAACTTGGATTTGAAGGAAGACCTTTTGATACCCCAACTACATTTGCTCCCAACCTTAAAAACCATAAAGTCAGCCAGCAACCTTTAAATCCCGTGTTTCCAGTAATTAAAATCTTTTTATTAAAAAAAGTTTTTTTAAATTTCATTAAAATAATCTTTTTTCAATTATTTTTTTTTCTAATTCTTCTTTATCTCTTAAAGTATCCATGCACGCCCAAAAGCCTTCATGCTTGTATGCGGATAATTGATTTTCCTCAACTAATTTTGACATGGGACCTTGTTCTAAAATTGTTTCATCATCTTTAAGGTAATTAAAAATTTTTTTATTAAAAATAAAAAAACCTCCATTAATCCAACCTTCACTTTGTTGAATTTTTTCTTTAAAACTTGTCACATTATTTCCTTTAAATTTAATATTTCCAAACCTAGACATTGGTCTCACTGCAGTCACAGTTGCTACTTTTTTATTATCAATATGAAATTTTAATAATTTTTTTAAGTTTACATCACATAGTCCGTCTCCATATGTTAACATAAAGTTTTCATCTTTAGATAGTAAGCTTTTTAATCTTAATAATCGGCCACCAGTTAAAGTGTCTTGTCCTGTATCAACTAAGCTTACATTCCAATTAGGAATTTTAAATTTATCTATTAATTTTTTTTTTTTATTTTTTAAATCTATATTAAAATCACCCGACATATACTCATAATTCAGAAAAAAATTTTTAATCAATTCGCCCTTGTATCCCAATGGAAGTATAAAGTTTTTAAAATTATAATTATAATAATGTCTCATTATATAATCTAAGATTGGCTTGTTATTTAATTCAACTAGTGGTTTTGGTTTATTAATTGTTTCTTCAGCAAGTCTTGTACCTTTTCCTCCACATAAAATTACAATTTTCATATTATTTGATTATCTCTGATTTTATAAATTTTAAATTTTTCATTATAATATATTTCAAAAATTTAAAGGGAATAGATGGATGGGTTGGAAAGTTTACGATATGTTTTGATATAAACTCTGAATTTTTGCATGAACCATTTTTATAACATAATAAATTAAAGTTGCTATCCCTGCCATGAAAAATGGTTGAAAACCATGAATCTAATTGAAAATTCTTTGAAAACTTCTTTTCAAAAAGGTTCCTATCTTTTACTAAAAAAGAATATCTTAACCAAGAGTACTGATTAACGGTTTTTTTTGAAAAATTGTACCACTTTAATTTAGACTCTAAAAATGATGCAATTTTTCTCCTATGAGAAAGGTTTTTGTTAATTTTAGCTATTTGTAATAGAGCTAGTTCAGCTTGAACTGACGAAAGTCTAGATGGATAATTATTTGGTCTGCTTAATTGTAATTCGTCTTTAAAGTAAAACAAAATACCTGTCCTAATTAGTAAAGCTTGAATAATCCTACCTAGGCTAAATACTCTAGGAGATAACAACAGAAACTCTAAAATATAAGTAATTAAGATTCTTAAAACTATAAATTTACTTAAAAATGGAGTTTTTTTCTGAATTTTATTAATCACTTTTGCAAATTTACTATTGTTACAAACTACAATTCCTCCTGAATGTGTATTTATCATTTTTGAATGATCTGATGAAAAGTATCCATAGTAATTTTTTAAAGAACTTAATTTACTTCTATGCATAGAATGTGTGTTATCTTCAATAAAAGAGACATTAAAATTTTTTTCTATTTTTTTTAATTTTTTAATATCACAGTCAATTCCATATGTATTTTGAATATAAATAATTTTAGTTTTTTTTGTAATTTTTTTTATAACTTCATTAATATCCTGATTGAAATTTTTTAAACTAATGTCTACATAAATAGGTTTCATACCTTTATATAAAAGTGCATTAGGAACTACAGCACAAGTATAAGAAGGCAAAATTATTTCATCTCCTTTTTTTACATTTAGTGCAGATAAAATATTATAAAAACACATTCTTCCAGTTGCAAAAGTAAAGGCAAATTTATAGTCTAAGACTTTTGCAAATTTTTTTTCGAATTTTTTGATTTTTTTTTCATCTTCAAAATTAAATTTAAATAAAGATTTAAATGCTAATTTAAATTCATTAAAACCAACAGTATTATAAAAAATATTATATTTAGGGGACATCATATCAAGTTATTTAATAATTTTTTTTGAATTTCATAAAGTTTTCTTTTACTTATTAAACTAAAAATTATTTTGTTCCATTTAATTTTATTTTTAACAAGCCATTTCTTTGAAATATTTTTTTCAAAAAATTTAATTGGATTTAAATAATCATCTTTATTGATACATTTCTTTTTTAAAAGATAGTACCATAATTTAGATGCTTCATTAATTTCTTTATTATTTGGAAATGACTTTTTATTAGGTAACAATAATGCTGAAAAAATTAAATATGCAATATCAAACCCTTTATCTTTTCCTACTATTTCAAAATGTTCCCAATCAATAATGTATATTTTTTTTTTATTAATAATAATATTATCTAGAGTCAAATCACCGTGAGAAGGTATAAAAAAATTTTCTGTGTCCCATATTTTTTTATAATGGTCTATAATGTTGAATAAATATTTTTTTGTTTTAATTATCGATTGATTATAGTTAACAACTTTTCCCTCTATTCTTTTAATATCAAGTATCATTGATGACCTTGAAATTTTTACGTTAGAGATTATTTTTTGTTTAATTTTATTTTGATACCAAGTCCACCCTTTTAATTCTTTTTTTAATTTTACTATGCCACTAGAGTGATAAGAGAATTTTCTTATAACCTTTAAATTGGGTAAATATAAAGTGATTATTTTATTATTATGGCTTTGATTTCTTATTAATGAGGTCACTTCAGCAATAAATTATTAAATAGTTATTTTTCAAAAAATAAATAAAATTTTTGTAGAAAAATATAATCTTTCTAGAATAAGAATTTAAATTATTTTCAAGAAATTTTATATTAAAAGGAAAAAAAGTATTAACATAAAAATCATATTTATTTAGTCTAACAAATGTTAATGATAATAAATTACAATGAATTATAATTTTTATTAAAGATTTTAATTTTTCTGAAAAATTTTTATTATGATTGCTAACTATTAATACTCTTTTGATGTTATTGTCGCTTTTTAGTCTTTTTTTTATACTAATAAATTCATTTAAAGAGCAAAATATCAACGAGGTTCTTTTTTGTTTATTAACTTTCTTTATAAAGTTCTTATCATTTATAGAGATCCTACTTAGAAAATATTTTTTATCTAAATCTAAACATGCTAGCAACAATTTATTATTATTCATAATTTTATTTTTTGGCTATCACTATAATGGATGGTGAAAATTGTTTAAGTTTAAATATTTTAAAAATTATGAATTCAATAAAACCAGCAATTTTTTTTCTTGTTGTAATTTTTTTTAATGGAAGTTTTGAACAAATTTTAAAATTTTTAAAATTTGAATCATATTCTAAGATCTGATCTGGAATTCTATAATCTGGCCATGCAGAATAAAACTTTAAAGATTTAAATCCACATTCTATTAAAATTTTATTAAGTTGAGAATAAGAATAAATCCATGTTCTGTAGGGTTTTCCTTTAAATAATAAAGATATGATGTTCGAAATTGACTTTGGAAATATGGTCGTAAATAGAGTGCCATTATGGGGATCTTTTAGACCAAAAAACATTTTATAATCATACCTATTTTCGATAGCTAAATATAATTGACCATTTTCTTTTAACGAATTGAAAATCTTTTTTAAAAATTTTTTTTGAATATTACCTGGGATACTATAATCGTTCTTTTTTTTTTCTCTTTTATTTAAATACTTATCAACAACAACCTGATTTGTTTCTGCTATCCATTCTAAAACACCGTTAACTATTGCAATGTTTATTGATGATTTTTTTAAATTAATTTTTCTTAAATTTTCTTGAAGTAAAAAAATATTTTTTAATTTATTTTCTTTAGATCTTTTTGATAAAAAGAATAAAGAATCTTTTGTTTGATCAACTGCTATGACTTTTTTAACTTTTTTGGCCAATGGAATTGTAAGAGCCCCCCACATACATCCAAAATCTACTGCTACTTCGTTTCCCTTAATGTTTAACAGGTCAATGCCTCTGCCTCTTTTTTTTGAAAATATTACATCATATAAAAAATCTTTTCTTAAATTCTTAACTGCAATTTTTGTGCCTCTTTTTTTAATATCTTGAATAAAATTTTCATTATCATCTTTATCTAAATTTGACCAGTAGCCTTTAGGATTAAACGAATAAAAATTTTTATCTAATTTTTCTGATTTATCAATATTTTTTATAATTTTTTTCATGAATTAATTTTAACTAGTTTTAAATTATTTAATTTAACAAATTTTTTTATATTATCTAAATTAAAAAATCTTTTATTGAATGCAAAAATTTCTATAGAACCAGATTTAGTTTCTTTTTTTTCTAATTTTAAAGTTAATAATTTACTAGAACCATAAAAAATACATTTAAAATTTCTATTTGATAAAAAATTTTTAACACTTAATGGATTAAGCACCGGTAAATCAAAATTCAATTCTACTTGAATTATTTTGATATCTTTTAATTTTTTATTTAAATTTTTAAGTATTGTTAGTTCAGAACCCTCACAATCTAATTTGATAAAATCAAATTCTTTTTTTCCAAATTTTTTTTCTAAAAATTGATTACATTGTCTAACAGAAATTTTTTCTATATTTTTTCTTTCGTTAAAATAAATTCCTCTTCCACCATAAGCTACCCTCGACATCAAACCAGGAATATTTGGACTAGATAATTCGCCCTGCCCATTAAAATTAGATAAAGCTATTTCAAATAATTTAACGTTTTTGATTTTATTTTCTTGTAAATTCTTTTCTAAAATAAAACTACAGTCTCTTGATGGCTCAAAGGCATACACTTGTCTAAAAAATTTAGACATAATCATGGAATTCGATCCAACACTTGCCCCAATATCTAGTGCATTTATATTTTTATTTTTATTTTTAGAATTTTTTTTAATAAATTTTGCAATATTTTTATAAATTATGTAAAGATAATCCCAATTCATTGTAGACGGGTTGTAATAGTGCTTATTGTGCCAATATAATTTTACATTATATTTTCCTACATACGATTTTATTAGTGCATTGAAGTAATATAGTTTTTTTGATTTACTTAATATATAATAGGAAAACGTTAATATTCTCCATAATATACTTCTTAATTTGAAATTCTTTACTGAATCAAATATTTTAAATATTTTCTTAAAATAGAAATTTAAAAACTTTTTATTTCTTATGTCGACATATTTATCAAAATATTGTGGTTTCGTTGTGTTTGAAAAAATTTTATATCCTAACTTAATTTTGTTGATTATTTTTAATTTTTTTTTTTCGACTATTTGATAGTTTTCTTTATAAGATGGATTTTTGTAAATTTTATTTTTAAAAAAAATAGTTTTATTCTCATTTATAGATATATTTTGAATCTCTATTTTTTTTTTTATCTTTTTTAAAAAATTTATGTCTAAATCTTGTAGAGTTTTTTTAGCTTTCCATCCAATACTCTTTTCATAAAAATGACCATTAATAGACTCCTCTGTAATATAGTCAAAACCTACTAAATTTATTTTTTTAAAACCAAAATACTGAGCTATACCAATGCCTGCAAACAAACTATTGCTTGAAATTGAAGTCTCTTTATCAAGAAAATACTTATTCTCCATGTAGTTACTTCCTTTTTCATGTTTAATGTAGTGAACGTTTTTTTTTTTAAAAAATCTTCGATTGGTCTCACTAATAAAGACAGGGTGATTATAATCAAAACGTCCTAATTTAATCATTTCTTTTCCTGGCCTTGTAAGGGAAATTTTTTTTGTAAATGGACTCCTATAAATGGGGCTAAAATAATATGGGTGCAATGTATAGTCAGCAACCACATTTAATTTTTTAAAATCTTTATGCAAAAACATCCAAGTACAAACTATAGAGTGCTTGTCCTTAAAACTATCTAAATCAATATATTTAATACTTGAGCCATTTCCAAAAAGATAACATTCTTTATTTATATATTTATTATAGAATTTTTTATTAGTTTCTAAACTATTCATTATTTATTTTGTGATAAATTTTTTAAAAATGACGTCATATTAGAGTGTTTAACTACTCTGCCATCTAAGAAATGCAATACCTCATCACATTTTTTTATTACATCTAAATCATGTGAAATTAAAATAATTGTCATATTATTTTTTTCTTTTTTTAACCTGTTAATAATCAATTCTTGAGTTTCAAGGTCTAAAGAGTTGGTAGATTCATCAAGTATTAAGAATTTGGGCTTTTTATAAAGAGCTCTTGCTATTCCAATTCTTTGCTTTTGTCCACCTGATAAATTAAATCCATATTTACCAATTATAGTTTTTTCTTTTTGAGATAAATCATCAGTGAATTCAGATATCATTGCTAACTCAGAAACATAATCATATAATAATGAATTATTAATATTATCACTAAAGGTGATATTATTTTTAATGCTGTCATGAATTAAAAATGATTCTTGTGGCACGTAACTTATAAAATCTCTCCAGCTATCAGGGTGTTTTTTTATATCTAAATTTCCACAGATTATATTTCCCTCATATTTGTCTAATAAACCCATTAATATGTCAGCAAAAGTTGTTTTGCCTGATCCCGATACACCATAAATCCCAATAATTTTATTTAAATCAAAATCAAAAGATAAATTTTCTAAGGTTAATTTTTTTTGTCCCTCATATTTATAAGATAAGTTTTTAATTTTAACCTTATCAAAAAATTTACCTTTATCAATTTCATGATTTTTTTTATTTAAATGTATTGAAATATCATACTCTGTGTTAGTTTCTTTCAATTCTTCAGCTATTAAGTTTAAAGATGGTTGATAAAACCTTATTGCTGTAAAAGCAGATGTTATATGCTGAAAAGCTGGAATCATTCTTATAGTAATTAAAGAAATTAAAGCAAGTAAAGAAATAGTTTCCACATTAGAGGAATCTATTATCTTCAATATAACGCAAACACCAAGTAGTATTATGACTGCTACTAATTCAATTACGAATCTTGGCAATGATGATACGATTCTATGAAAAAATAAATAATTTTGATTTTGAGTATTTTTAACACTAAAGGCATTAATTAATTTAGATGATAATTTTAAAATTTTACCAACTTTAAAACTTAATATTCCATAATTAATTAGATCTAAAATTTCTTCTCTTACAATGATAGATTTTTCGCCATAAAATTTTATTTTTTTTTTAATCGACAAAATAAATAATAAAGAAACTGTCATAAGTACTAAAACTACTGGACTAGCATAAATACCACTGACTTTTAATATTAATATAAATGCTCCGATTGTAAGAGAAAGCTCTCTAGCAATTATTAATATGGCCCTAATATAATTTGAAGAGTTTACTACTTCTTCATTAAGATTTCTTATTATTTCACTTTTATTTCTTTTAATATGATTGGTATAAGGTTCAAGAATATATTTTTTAAATAGTCCCTCAGAGCTTGTTAAATAAATTTTTTTAAATAATGATAATTCCAAGTAAATAACAGAAAAAACTAGGGAACTTTTTAATATAAAAGCAATAATTATAATAAGTGCCGAAGTAATTACAATTGTTTTTTCATCAAAGTCAGTAGCGTAAGTACTCAATATTTTAGGTAAAAAACCTAAAAAACTCTTAAAATCTATTAATGATGAAATAAATATTGGGACTAATGTTATACTAAACAGTTCAACTACAGCAGAAAGAATGGAAAGGACAATTAGTAAAATAAATAAAGATAAATTTTTACCTATAATTATTTTTGAATTTTTAAATATAGTTAATTTTTCACTCATAACGCAACTCAACAATCTCACAGATAATATGTAATATTGTTATATGTATTTCCTGAATAATTTGGGTATTATTTGATGGTGCAACAATACATATATCAGAATATTTTTTTAAATAATTGCCTTTTTTTCCTGTCAAAATAATAATTTTGATTTTTTTATTTCTTGCTTCTTTGATAGCTTTTAAAATATTTTTAGAATTTCCTGAAGTCGTGATGCCAAAAAAAATGTCACCTGATTGACCAATTCCTTCAATTTGTCTAGAAAAAATTTGATTAAAATTATAATCATTAGAAATACTAGTCAAAATAGATGTGTCTGTACTAAGAGCAATTGCTGGTAATGCTTTTCTCTTTAAATTAAGTTTTCCTATAAACTCTGCTGCAATATGCTGAGCGTCTGCAGCACTACCTCCATTTCCAGCTATCATTAATTTATTTGCATTGGAAAAAGTTAGTGCTATCAAATCAACGACTTCTATAATTTTATCTTGAATGCTTTTATCTTTTAGTAAAATCTGAATAGCTTTATTGTGCTGTATTAAGTGGTCTTTAATATATTTTGTTTTCATTTATCTTTCTGTTGTCCAGGTTTTTAAACCAGAATTTACAAATCTAAGGTTTTCAAATTTAGCACCTAGTTTTTTCAATTCATTTTTGATTTTTCCTTGGTAAGTGGGAGATGAATAAACTAATAAATAACCAGATTGCCCAGCTCCTAACAATTTCCCACCTAAAGCTCCATTTTTTTTAATAACTTCGTATATTTTATCAATTTTTTTGTTAGAAGAAAATGGAGAAAATTTTTTTTTTAGCACCCAAGATATATCAAGTAAATCACCAAATTGTTTAACCTTTCCTCTTAATAAGCATTTTTTCATTTCTTTAGATATTTCTTTTATTTTTATAAAATTTGATTTTTTATAATTTTTTTTTATAATTTTTTTTTGAATTAAAGATGAACTTCTTGTTTTTCCTATTCTAAATAACATTAAGTTATGTTCAAGTTCATTTATAGTTTCTTCCGGTATTCTTAGTGGATTAACAATTATATCTTTGTTGTCTAGCTCAATCCAATTAAACCCTCCATACGCAGTTGAAAAGAAATCTTGCCAACCACCTTTAATTCCAAGATTAATTCTCTCTGCTTGATAAGCAAGATTGCAAATTAAATTTAAGTCCATTTTATTATTTGATTCTAGTTCATTAAATACCGCAAGAATTGCTACTGCAATAGATGATGATCCACCTAAACCAGTTCCAGATTCGAAATCTGATAAAATTTCTAAATCAAATCCAAATTTAGGTTTTAAAAGTCTTAAACACTCAAGAATTAAACCTCCTTTGACTTTTTCAATCTGGTTAAAATGATTAATTTTAATAGAACTCTTCATGGATCTATTGATAATGTTAACTTTATTATCTGATCTTAATAATAATGATATTGTGGAAAATTTATTTATAGTTGAGGATAAAACCTGACTTTCATTGTTGGTAAAAATATCTGAAAAATCTGTTCCGCCACCTGAAAAGCTTACTCTTGCTGGTATTCTGGCTCTAATAATTTTTCTTTTTATAAAAAATGACGAAATATAATCTTCATAATCTAGTATTCCTTCAATCTGATGATTTTTCTTTAAAACAGGAATAGCAAGATATTTACCACGTTTATTGTTAAGTTTTTCAAAAGCTCTCAATATTTTATTTTCTGGATCATCATAGTAAACATAAACAAAATCTTTTCTGGAAATATTATAAATATAAGTATTTAAATTTAAATTTTTTTCAATAAACCTTCTGATATCCCCATCTGTCACTGTTCCCACACATTTATTTTTATCATCGACGACAAAAATAATTGGTCTATTATTTTTAAAAATAAATTTTTTTATTTTTGTTAAAATATTTTTTAATTTTTCATTTTTCTTAAAAACTAAAAAATTTTTATCTAATCTAAACATTACTTTTTATCATTTAATTTATTGTTCTTAAAAATAGAATAAAAAAAATTTTTAAATAAATATTCTGATATCCTAAAATCTACATAATCATCAATATCATATGCGCAAATATTAGGCATAAAATAATATCCAACTTTATTTCCAAATCTATTTTTTAATTTTGATAATACCTTGGATCCGATAACTTCTATTGCTCCATTAGCCATATAAACTTCAGGAAGATCTTGTCTTCGTTTTTCAGAGAGTTTTTTAGGATAAAGATCCCTTAGGTATTTCTTTTTAATAGTTTTTAACCAATATGGAGGATAGGTGCAATTTGAGACAGACCTAATGCTACTAAAATCATCTTCAAAAATTTTATTAATGCAGCTATCAATATCTTTTCCAGTTCTAAAAGGGTTTGTTGGTCTTAAAAAAACCAAAATATCAATTTTTTTTTCTAAATTCTCTACTAAGTTTTTAATAACATCTAGATCTGTAGATTTGGATGTGGCATATTTTTTTGGCCTTAACAAAGTAGTTGCACCATATTTTTTAGAAATGTTTAAAATTTTTTCTGAGTCTGATGAGACTATTACATCATTAATTAATTTAGATTGTTTAGCACTTTTAATAGCATAATATATTAAAGGTTTACCATTAAAAATTTTTATATTTTTATTTTTTAAGCCAACAGATCCAGATCTTGCAGGAATTAAGGCAACAACATTCATAATTAAATGTTAGATGAATTTTCTACTTTATAAATTTTGTAAAATTGTACTAATTCTCTTATTCCATCTTCTAAGCTATACACATTCTTAAAGCCAGTTCTTTCAAGTTTTTTATTTGAAACTCTATAATTTCTTTTATCAATATCTTTTTTATAATCATTGCAAACAATTTTAAAACTTTTGATAACTCTTTTTATTTTATGACATAATTCTAATTTAGTTAAGTTGGCGTTACTTAAGCCATGATTAAAAATCTCATTTTGGAATTTTTTTTTATTTTCCATTGCATACATAAAGGCTCTAGATACATCTCGAACATGAATATAGTTTCTAACAAAAGTTTTTTCAAAAATAGTAATTTTATTAAATTTGGCAGCTTTAAGTGTAAAATCATTAACCAACAAATCAACTCTCATTCTTGGAGAGGTTCCAAAAACGGTAGCTAATCTAAATACTGTTGAATTTTCTCTCTCCATCAATATATCTTCAGCAATTTTTTTGTCTTTACCATACAATGATATTGGGTTTAAAGGAGTGCTTTCATCACAAAATTTATCAGGATTTGTTGTTCCATATCCACTATTGCTATTTGGATAAATTACAAATTGACCAGGGCTTAAGTATTTTTTCAATAGTTGTATACTTCCCTTATTGGCTTCTGTTGATAACCTGGGGTATTTCTTACAAATTGGTGCCCCAACGTAACCCGCAAGTGGAACTATAACATCGTTTTCTTTTATCAATTTTTTAATGTCAGAAGCTTTATTCGCATCACCTTTAATAATATTTAATTTTTTATTATGAGCTATATGGCCAAGGCTGTTTTGATTAAAAATAAATTTATCTATTATAGTAACATTGTAGCCTCTATCTAACAGCATGCCAGATAAGACACTTCCAATATACCCTGCTCCACCTGTAATTAAAATTTTCATTAAAAACTTATGCTAAAACTTTCACCTTTACGATTTAATTTAGCGTTATGTGTATCATTCTTGCAAATATTACAAATAGTTTTTTCACTAATCTCTTTTTTATCACCAAACTCTGATCTTGATGAAATATATTTGTTATTGTTCCACACCTCTTTAAGTTCAGTATTAAAAATATTACCAAAGTCTGCTTCTACATCATCAACGATGCAACATGCGGAAACATTTCCGTCCCAGTTTATAACCATTCCACTCCAAGGCCAGTGACATGGGTCAGGAACTACTTTTTCTTTATTTAAATAAGAGGAATAAATATGTTCTTCATTTTTTGGCAACCATCTTTTAGAACTTTCTAAATTAGGATTTATTTGAATTTTCCCTACATTAAATTGATCAACATTTAGTTGTTTGCTAAGTTCTTTAAAATCTTCAATTTCATGCTCATTATGATTCATTGCCATCATGGTTGTTTCTATTATTGGATATTTTAAACCTAAATCTTTTTTTAACTTTACAACTTCTTTGATATTTTTTAGCACTATATCTAAATTTCCATTTCTTCTATATTTAGAATAGCTTTCATTAGTTGTTCCGTCTAGATCTATGTGTAAAACAGTTAAACCTGACTTAATTAGGTTAAGTAAAAAATCATTTTTATAATTGATTGCAAAATTAGTTGATAAATTTGTATAAATTTTTCTATCAGAACAAAGTTTTATCATCTCAGGAAGATATTTTAGTAAAGTGGCTTCGCCCCAATTTTGTAGATATATTTCAAGAGCGGAGCTTTCAATTTTATTTAAAATTTTTTTGAATGCATCAATTTTTAAAGTTCCTTTTTTTCTTGAATCTATTCCTAATCCAGTTGGACAAAGAGGACACCTTAAGTTACAAGAGTTTGTTGGTTCCACAACATAATGGTAAGGTAAGCTATTTAGCTTTGTTAATTTTTTTTTTTCCTCTTCTCTTGCTAAAAAAAAGTTTTTTAATCTCTTCTCATCTATTAATTCTTCAGGAATATGGGAGATTAACTTATAATCATTTTTGACAATTTCTTTTAAATTAATCATTTTGTATGCTTATTTATATATTTCATAACTAGATCTGAAACAACATTTATATCTTTTTTATTTAAATTAGAGGAAGATGGTAAATGAACTGCCGATCTACAAATAGCTTCCGAAATTGCTAAATCTTTACTAGCCATGTATTTAAAATGTTCTGCATTTGCTACAGAATTTATCATTGGCCTACACTCTACATTGTTTTGAAGCATAAAATTTATAAATTTCTTTCTAGAAATATTTTTTGGTAAGATTATTGTCATCAGCCAAATTACAACCTCGCTCCATTTTTCCTTAGGCATAAGTCCAATATGTTTAATTTTTTTTAATTTATTTTCATATAATTTTTTAATTTTATTTCTTGTATTTATAACACTAGAAAATTTCTCAAATTGAGCTAATAAAATTGCAGCCTGGAGATTTGTCATTCTATAATTAAAGCCTCTGACAATACACTTGTACTTTATTTTTTTTGAAATTCCATGGTCTCTTTTTATTAATGCATTTTGATAATCTTTTTTATTTTTAAAGAGTAGCGCTCCACCTTCACCACTAGTAAAAACCTTATTGCCAAAAAAACTAAAACAACTTATATCTCCTATCGTTCCTGCATATCTATCTTTGTATTTTGATCCAATTGCTTCAGCGGTATCTTCAATAATTTTTAAATTGTATTTTTTTGCTATCCTTACAATCTTATTCATATTTGCGGGGTGACCAAACGCGTGTACCACCATAATACATTTAGTTTTTTTAGTTATTTTTTTTTCTAATAAATCAGGATTTAAGTTCCACGTTTGGTCAGTATCAATAAGAACAAGTTTTGCACCTGACAGAGAAATTACATTAGCAGGTGAGATCCAAGTAAGATTTGGGCAGATTACCTCATCACCTTTTTTAATATTTAAACAATCTAGTGCTAAATGAAGCGCAACCGTACAATTTGAAACTGCAAGACAATATTTTTGATTAAATATTTCTGCAAACTTATTCTCAAATTTTTTAACAAATAATCCTTGGGATGAAATCCATTTAGTTTTTATACATTGATCAACATATTTTTTTTCATTGCCCCAAAATCTTGTGTCATAAATTGGTATCATATTAAATGCTAGTACTAGAAATTAAAGCCAGTATCTGAATTTTTTTTCTATCTTTTTATCTTCTGAAGTTTTTGTTTTTTTCCCATCTCCAAAGTATTTGGGTGCTTTATGTAATGTGTCTGAGACTGCTTTAATACCCTCTGGACCAAGAGAAGCTGACTGGTCTGTTCCCCACATAGATCTATCTAAAGTTATATGTCTTTCTATATATTCTGCACCAAGTATCCACGCAAATATTGTTGGAGAAACAGTACTTTCGTGTCCACTATACCCTATATCACATTTATATTTATTTTTATAAGTTGTAATCAAATTAAGATTTAGATTTTTCTCAGGACATGGATAAGAAGAAACTGTATGCATTAAAACAAATGGACACTTATTTTTTTTAAAAATTTTAACTAAATGATCAACTTCTTTGGAGGTGCACATACCAGTAGAAACAAAAGTTTTTTTTCTTTCTTGGGCAACTAAGTTTACAAAATCAAAATTTGTAGCCAATGCAGATGCTATTTTATTAAATTTAGTTTTAAATCTTTTCATTTTTTTTTGACTATTATTATCCCAGCAAGATAAAAACCATGGCATATTCAATTTTTTACAATATTTATCAATTTTAGAATATTGCTCCAAAGAGAATTCAATTTTTTTTTTATATTCTAAGTAGGTTATAAGTCCCCAAGGAGTTTCTCTTAAAATACTTTTTTGATGTTCTGGCACACAAATGTCTGGGTCTCTTTTTTGAAATTTAACAGCATCAAATTTATTTTTTTTTGCAAGATCAATTAGTTTTTTTGCTAAATCAAGTGAACCATTATGGTTAATGCCGATTTCAGCAATTAAGAAAGGTTTTGTTCTTTTCATTGTTTATTCTTTATTATAAATTTTTAGTGCTTTTTCATAGTCTATAGGGATACCAATATCAATAAAATTATCTCTATAAACTTTATAAACAAATACATTATCTTTTAAGCATTCTATTGACAGAACACTATCTTCAAAAGAAAATTTACCTTTTTTTTTATCTAAAAATTTTTTTGAGAGAATATATGAGCCATTATTAATCCATCCTTTTTTAGAGTCTAGCTTTTTTTCATAAAAACCTTTTAAAAGATTGTCTTTGTCTATTTTTAATTTACCAAATCGATCTGTATTTTTAACATATGATCCACCTATTAAAATTTTTTTTGAAATATTCTTATTATTATAAAAATTAATAAAATCTGAGTAATTTATATTACTTAGTGTGTCGCAATTAATTACTAAAAATGAGTCTTGTTTAATTTTTTTTAAACAATTTTGAATGGCACCACCTGTTCCAAGGGGAATTTTTTCGCTAATAATATTAATATTTTTTTTATTTTTATATTTTTTTATAAATAATTTTTTTTTATAATGAACAGTTAAAAAAATTTTAAATTTATATTTTTTTAATTTTGTAATTATTAAATCTAGAATTGAAGAATTCTTATAAATTTTCATTAATGGCTTGGGTTTTCCTTTTGATATTTTTCTAAGTCTTTTCCCCAAACCTCCAGCAAGTAAAACAACTTCATTTATTTTATTATCTTTCATATATAAAAGTGGTTAATAATTTTTAATCATTTTAATTTGTTTTACAAAATCACTATCTAAACTATGACTATGTCGTGCAAAATTTTTTCTAAATTTTGATAAAACATTCTGTCTTTTTTTATTAAACCACCACTTATCAAAGTTTTTTGAGATTTTATTAACAGCATCAGCAGCTGATTCAAAATCTTTATAGAAGACTCCAACTTTAAATAATTCTTCATAAGATTTGAGAACTTTTTTTGGAATATTAAACCACTGGTTACTGCTTAAAACTAAAATTACAGGTTTGTTCAAAGAAATTAATTCTAATACACCTGAACTATTATAAAAAAAAACACATAATTTTGTTTTTTTATAAACCTGGTGAATATTTTTATTACTATTAATTATCTTAATTTTATTATTAAAACTATACCAAAATTTTATATCTTTATTTAGTTCTTGAAAATTATCATTTCTGCTCCTTCTTAAAGGTTTTAAGATTGTATCTTTAAAAACACTTTGATTTATAAAATTTATAAA
>ERZ807291.4109-NODE-4109-length-19719-cov-13.179160_pt1 | contig 19719 bp, 19 predicted proteins | sample MGYA00521257_ERZ807291 | MGnify/ENA primary metagenome ERZ807291 (study PRJEB31413, sample SAMN03169783) | marine metagenome | biome: Marine; feature: Water; material: Subsurface seawater | place: North Sea | collected 2011-04-28 | depth 1 m m ... | reverse complement strand
TAAAACGATTGAAACTCCAACAATGAATAAGAAGAATGGAAATACTAAATCTGTTGGGGTTACACCATGCCAATCTGCATGTCTTAGCGGAGGGTAAACATAAGACCAGCTTCCAGGATCGTTAACCACAATCATAGCAGCAATCGTTAATCCTCTAAAAAAATCTAATGAGATTAATCTTGAATTCATTAATTCAAGTTACAAATAATTTATAATCCTAGTCCTTTTAGGTCGTCAGCTTCAGAAGAATTATTTTCAATAGGGGCAATAGCTTCACAATCTATAGGGATTGAAAGTTCTTCAGGAGCTAAAAAATCTTCTTTGGATATTCCAAGATCTTCGTTTTCATAGCATTTTTTCATGAACATTCCCCATATAGGAAGAGCCATAGTTGCACCTTGACCGTAGGCAATAGTTTCAAAGTGAGTTGCCCTGTCTTCAGCTCCAACCCAGACTCCAGTTACTAAATTAGGAACCATTCCCATAAACCAACCATCACTTTGATTTTGAGTAGTCCCGGTTTTACCAGCTATTGCATTTTCAAAACTGTAAGGGTATCCAGTTACTACATCTCTGTAAACAGGATTTCTTTCATCTTCAGGGATATTGTGACGTAGCCTTGCTCCAGACCCAAACTTTGTAACACCCTCTAATAAATTCACCGTTACATAAGCTGACTCAGCACTAATAACATCTTTAGTCTCAGGGACAGATTGATATAAAAGACTTCCGTTTTTATCCTCAATTCTTGTAATCATAGTAGGTTTAACATAAATACCTTGATTTGCAAAAGCTCCATAAGCACCTACCATTTCAAAGACACTTAAGTCGGGTGTTCCAAGAGCAATTGCAGGAACATTAGGAACATAAGATTCAATTCCTAAATTTCTGGCAAGATCAGCAACAGGCTTAGGTCCAACTTTGTCCATTAATTGAGCGCTTATTGTGTTTTTTGAATTAGCCAAGGCATTTTTTAGTGTTCTAAAGCCGCCATATTTATCGCTTGAATTGGTCGGACACCAAGGCTCAGGGTTCCCATATTTATATGGCTCAATACAATATATAGCATCAGGGAGAGAATCACACGGAGATAATTTTAACTGATCTATTGCGGTAGCATATAAAAACGGTTTAAAAGTTGAACCAATCTGTCTTTTACCCTGCTTAACATGATCGTATTGAAAATGTTTATAATTTATACCGCCAACCCATGCTTTTACATGACCAGTTTGGGGTTCCATTGACATCATCCCTGCTTGCATAAAATGTTTATAGTAGCGAATAGAATCAATAGGCTTCATTACAGTGTCAATTTCTCCTTTCCAGGAAAAAATAGACATTGGAACCTCTTTTTGAAACGTCTCGAACATTTCTTCTTCAGACATTCCTGTTCCTTTCATTTTTCTCCATCTTTCAGATCTTTTCATTGCATTCTGAAAAATCTTAAGGGAATCTTCTGACTCTAGGTCTAAAAATGGAGCAGTTGGGTTTAGTTCAGGTGTGTTTTGCTTAAAAAACTCTTCTTGTAGATTTGCAATGTGCAACTTAACAGACTCTTCTGCGTATTGTTGCATTTCGTAATTTATGGTAGTATAAATCTTTAGCCCGTCAAGATAAATATTGTATTTGCTACCATCAGACTTAAGATTTTCAGTAGTCCAATCTTTCATAAAATTCTGAAGGTAGGCTCTAAAATAAGTTGCTAAACCTTCTCTATGAGATTGAGGAGTGTAATTAATAGTAAGAGGGATCTTTTTTAAAGAATCAACTAAAGATTGATTTAAATGACCATTTTTTTGCATTTGATTGAAAACAACATCTCTTCTTTCTTTAACAAGTTTTGAACGCCTTAAAGGATTGTAATAAGAGGAGTTCTTAAGCATTCCAACTAAAGTTGCAGACTCTTCAATCTTTAAGCTATCTAGCTCTTTGTCAAAATATATACTAGATGCAGATTTTATTCCATCTCCGTTATATCCAAAATCGTAAATGTTTAAATACATTGCGATTATCTCATGTTTTGTATATTGTCTTTCTAGTCTTACAGCAATAACATACTCTTTAAATTTTTGAGAAAGAGCCTCAAAAATATTTTTAGATCTAACACCAACAAAAAGCTGTCTAGCAAGTTGCTGAGAGATAGTGCTTGCACCGCCTCTTTTACCCAAAAACACAATAGCCCTTAGGGTTGCTTTAAAATCAATTCCTGAATGACTGTAAAATCTTTCATCTTCAGTTGAAATAAGTGCATCAATTAAGTTTTTGGGCAAATCTTCAAATTGAACTGGAATTCGATTTTCTCCAAAATGAAATTTACCTAAAACTTTATTGTCTGATGAAATGATTTGAGTTGCTAAATTTGTGTTAGGATTTTCAAGCTGCCTAAAATCAGGCATTTCACCCAAGTAGCCCTGTGACGCAGCATAAAACATACCAGTCAAGCCGATGATTCCAGAACAAAATAAAATCCAGAATCCATAAAAATATAATTTAAATTTTTTTGGCATAGAGGTTTTTTTCTTAGTCATTGAGCTAATCAATTAATATTCCAAAATTAATAACTCCGTCGAGTTTTTCAATTTCTTCAGAAAGATTATTTGATCTCATTGAAGTTCTAACCTTCAAGGTATAATTATTTTTACCGAGAATTAATTTATTCTTATATAAAAGCTTATGCTCAATCATGCTAATTTTTTTATCTCCAAGCCATTTGCCATTTGCTAAAGCTAATTTAAACTCAAAAGTGTCTACTAGAATTTCATTTGTAGGATGACTTAGCTCTGTAATTAAAAAAATATTAGAATAAGAATAACTGTTGTTGTGCCTTAAAATAAAATAAATGTCTTTAAGTTCTTGAGAGTTTGTTTTAGGAAAATTAAAAGTTAAAACTTCATTACTAGCCCACCCATTATCAAAATCATGAAATTTTAAAAAATCAGTACTATTACATGAACTGAAACTTAAAATAAGTATGAATAACCATATCCTATTTAACATAAAGCTATATTCTTTTGGAAAACTTTTTCTTTTTCGTTTTCTTTTTTTTGTCAAACCTTGTTAAGCTGTCCTGACCAACAACGTTTTCAAAATTAATGTCTGGAACTATTTCTGAAACAGAGTAATCTTCAAGGCTTTCGATTTTTTTTCCTGATTCATTTATTTTTAAAATTTTCTTTACATTTTCTTCACTAATTGTATGCCAGTTTATGCTGTCATTTTTATAAACAAACCACAAGACTTTTTTAAAAATATCTATTTTTTGACAATAAGCAATTCCTTTTTCTGTCAAAAGCTTTGTATTTGACTTTGGAAAATCCTTTAATGCTTCTTGGTAAAAATCTAACTCATAATTAAGACAACATTTTAGTTTTCCACATTGCCCAGCTAGTTTTTGTGGATTTAAAGAAAGCTGTTGATACCTAGCGGCAGAAGTTGAAACAGATCTAAAATCAGTCAACCATGTAGAGCAACAGAGCTCTCTGCCACAAGATCCTATTCCTCCAAGTCTCGAAGCTTCTTCTCTAAGACCGACTTGCTTCATTTCAATCCTTGTGTTAAACTCTCTTGCCATGTCTCGAATAAGCTGTCTAAAATCTACTCTTCCTAATGCAGTGTAATAAAATGTGGCCTTAGAGCCATCCCCTTGAAATTCAACATCTGATATTTTCATTTTAAGATTTAATGAAATGGCTAACTCTCTAGATTTTTTTTTAATTGCCTCCTCTTTTTCCCTAGATTTTTCCCATTTATCAATATCATTTTGGGAAGCTTTCCTTAGAATTTGTAAAAATTCTGTTGACTTTGAGTTGATTTTTTTTCTTTTTAATTGAATAGGGATAAGCCCCCCTTTAAGAGTTATAAAACCTACATCGTATCCTCTTTCAGCATCTACTACAATTAAATCTCCAATAAGAAGATTTAAATTATTAGAATTTTTATAATATTGCTTTCGACCATTTTTAAATCTAACTTCAAAAATTTTTAGTTCATCCTCATTGCCAATAGGCTCCATATTTTCAAGCCAATTAAAAACTGTTAATTTATTACAGCCATCTGTTCCGCATGTTCCGTTGTTTTTACAACCTGCTGGGGTGCCATTAGATGAAGAACAGCTATTACAGCTCATTTAGTTCAGTTTTATTCTATAAAGTTAATTAATTATGGCCTTAGTAAAAGTAATTAAGAAGATGTTTTTTTAAATTTTAAGGCGTCTGATCTCCCTTTTTTAAAAATTTTATTGCTGTTTTTCTTCCCTTTTCTCAATTGTTTTTGCTCTTCATATGGGAGAGAGTTTATTTTTGCACATTCATTAGAGCAACAATTATCAAATTTTTCTGCACAATTTTTACATTGAATAAATAGCAAATGACAAGCTTCGTTCTCACAATTTACATGTTTATCACACTTTTCTCCGCATTGATGACAACATGAAATTATTTCATTAGAAATTCTCTCACTTCTTCTGTGATCAAAAACGAAATTTTTACCTAAAAATTTATTCTTTATTTTTTCTTGATCAACTTGTCTGGTGTATTCAATTATACCACCCTCAAGCTGATATACATTATCGTAACCTTTGTGTTTTAAAAATGCACTTGCTTTTTCACAGCGAATACCTCCGGTACAATACATTAATATATTTTTTGTTTTTTTTTGTTTTTTAAATTTTTTTTCGATTATTGGTAAAGACTCTCTAAAACTATCGACATCTGGAAGAATTGCACCTTCAAAATGGCCTATTTCACTTTCATAATGATTTCTCATGTCAATTAATAAAGTATTTGGGCTTTCTGAAAGAGTATTAAATTCTTTCGCATTAACATGTATGCCAGTATTGGTAAGATCAAAACTGTTTTCTTTCAGACCATCAGCAACTATGTTTTTTCTAATTTTAACTTTAAGCTTTAAAAAGGAGAAATCATCTTGTTCAATTGCTACATTAAGCCTAATTCCTTTTAGAAATGTGATGTCATCTAAATGGACTTTAAATTTTTTAAAATTTTGAGAGGGTATTGAAAGTTGTGCGTTAATTCCTTCACTAGCTATATAAATTCGTCCTAAAACATCTAAATGTTCCCACATTTGAAAAAGGTAATCTCTAAACAAAGAAGTGTTAGAAATTTTATGGTATTTATAGAACGATAAAGTAATTCTTTTATCACCAGCTTTTTCAATTAATTCTGCTCTTTCTTTAGCGCTAAGTTTATTATAAAGCTGCATTACAATTAATATAAAAGACGAAAGTAATATTTTATAAATTAGGATAAAAATGCTTATAATTATTCTATGACTTAATTTAAATATATTGTATTTTAGGGAAGTAATTTAATTCCAAATTTTTATGAGCAAAGAGAAAGATTCTAAACTAAAAGCATTACAGCTAACCCTAGATAAAATGGATAAAGCCTATGGAAAAGGGACAGTGATGAAAATGGGAGATTCAGAAATTGTAAAAATTGAGGCTATTTCAAGCGGCTCACTTACCCTTGATGGCGCCCTTGGTGTTGGAGGCTATCCAAAAGGAAGGGTTATTGAAATATATGGACCAGAATCTTCAGGTAAAACTACTTTAACATTGCACGCAATTGCCGAATGTCAAAAAGCTGGAGGTATTGCAGCCTTTATAGATGCTGAACATGCTTTCGACAGGTTTTATGCAGAAAATTTAGGAGTTAACATTGACGAGTTAATTATATCACAACCTGATAATGGTGAACAGGCTTTGGAAATTACAGATAACTTAATTAGATCAGGAGCAATAGACATAATTGTTATTGACTCTGTTGCAGCCTTGACCCCAAGAAGTGAAATTGAGGGAGAAATGGGAGATTCCAAAATGGGTCTGCATGCAAGACTAATGTCCCAGGCTTTAAGAAAATTAACTTCAAATATTAGTAAGACTAATTGCACCGTTATGTTTATAAATCAATTGCGTGAAAAAATTGGAGTTATGTTTGGAAATCCAGAAACAACAACTGGTGGAAATGCACTAAAGTTTTATGCTTCTGTAAGATTAGACATTAGAAGATCAACTCAAATTAAAGATACTAATGGTAATGTTCTTGGAAATAAAACAAGAGTTAAGGTTGTAAAAAATAAAGTTGCCCCTCCTTTTAAGGTTAGTGAATTTGACATTATGTATGGCAAAGGAATCTCTAAGATGGGCGAAATTATTGACTTAGGTGTTGCGCATGAAATAATTGATAAAAGCGGATCATGGTTTAGTTACGGAGAGACAAAATTAGGACAAGGAAGAGATTCGGTAAAAGAAATTTTAAAAGATAATCCAGAATTGTCAGATGAAATTGAAGCTAAAATTGTAGAAGCAATTAAAGCATAGGTTCTAAATCTTTCAACATAAAGTCGTATACTTTTTGCTTCAAACTTTCCATATTATTACTATCAAGCCCTTTAGTCTCTATATGATTATGAACTTTAGCTCTTAATATTCCAGGCCCTCCAACAAAATAGTTGTAAGAAAAATGGTATGGATACCTTCTTTCACAATCGTAAAATGACATAGGAACAATTGGTATTTGGTAATGAATAGAAAACCTAAAAACACCGTTTTTAAAAGGAGCCAATTTAATTTCAGGAGAAGTAACAAGTCCTTCAGCAAAAATACATAGACTTAAGCCCTGTTTTAATCTTCTCTCAGCATGTCCATATACCGCAGCTCTACTTTTAGGATTCTCTCGATCAACCATTATACATACCCTTTTATAGAAATATCCAAAAACAGGAAGTTTTACTAATTCTTTTTTGCCTACAAAAACTATAGGGTTTTTACTAATTTGTAGCATAAGCATTACGTCAATCATACTTTTATGATTGGCCGTTAACATATAATTTTTTCCTTTAACGAGAGGTTCAGAAAATTCTATTTTTGGAATTAGCCCCATCCCAATCAAAATAAGCTTTGCCCAAATATTTCTAGCAACCCAGTAAAATGCAGGGTACCATTCTTCTTTTAAACTAAACACAAAAAAAAGAGGGAGACAAATTATAATACCGGTTGCAGCTAAAGTGTAGAACCAAACATTGTACAATCCACACAAACACATTTTTATGACCCTAATCATGACTGTAAATGTAAGTAAATGACTGATATAATTTTTAAAACTATTACTTTTGTTAATAATCTAAACTAGATGTCAAGAATTTTAACAGGAATACAAAGTACAGGAACACCTCATTTAGGCAACATTTTAGGTGCGATTGTTCCAGCTATAAAAATGTCAAATGATTCTGAAAACGAATCTTTTTTGTTTATTGCCGACATGCATTCTTTAACTCAAATCAAAGAAAAAGAAACACTCAAACAGAATACATATGCAACTGCTGCCGCTTGGTTAGCCTTTGGTTTAGACCCTAAAAAAACTATATTTTATAGACAAAGTGATGTTCCTCAAGCAACTGAACTCGCCTGGATTTTGTCATGTCACTTTCCTTATCAAAGACTAACTTTAGCCCATTCTTTTAAAGATAAATCTGATAGATTGAGAGATGTAAATGCTGGGATTTTTACATATCCCATGCTAATGGCAGCAGACATACTTTTATATGATGCAGATGAAGTCCCTGTAGGTAAAGATCAACAACAGCATTTAGAAATGACCAGAGATGTTGCGTCTAGGTTTAACAATACTTATGGTCAAACTTTTGTGCTTCCATATGGAAAAGTTAATAAAGACACCCAACTAGTCCAAGGCACAAATGGAGAAAAAATGAGTAAATCAAAAGGGAATATAATAGACATTTTTCTCCCCGAAAAAGCTTTAAAAAAACAAGTTATGGCTATACAAACTGATAGCACAGCTATTGAGGATCCGAAAGATTATAAGGCCTGCAACGTGTACAATATATTTAAATTAATTGCTGACAAAAAATCTGTTAAAGAATTAAAAGACAATTATTTGAAGGGCGGGTTTGGTTATGGACATGCAAAAAAAGAATTACTAAATTATATTTTAACAAATTTTTCTAATGAAAGACAGATTTTTGAGCATTATATGTCCAATAAAAATGAGCTAGAGAAAGTGTTGAATCTTGGAGCTAAAAAAGCTAACTTAGTAGCACAAGGGGTTTTAAACAGAGTAAGGGAAAAATTAGGCTTTAATTAGAATTAATTTTATTTAAAAATTTAATCAAAAAAATGTATTTTTGATTTAAATGCAACTTTCAAAATATCTTAGTGAGTTATTAATGGAACATGAATGTGTAACCGTTCCTGCTTTAGGTAGTTTCATTGGTGCTTTTAAGTCTGCACATTACGATTTAATTAACGAAAAATTTTATCCGCCATCTAAACAAATTTCATTTAATTCTCAAATTAAAAAAAATGATGGCCTTTTAGCCAAGCATGTAAGTCAATCTCTTGGGATTGAATATAGTTTGGCATTAAAAAAAATTCACCAAGAAGTCATTAATATTAGCGAAAGTCTTAAAAAAGAAACAGTTTTTTTAAAAGACATTGGTAAGCTTAGTTTAAATGGTGAGGAAAAAGTTGTTTTTGAACCGGACAACTCTAAAAATTTTCTCAAGGATTCTTTTGGATTATCCTCACTTAATGTAAAACAGTTAAATCTTACGGACAAGGCCTCTAAACCTATTATTAAGCTTAAAAGTTCATCTAGATTTTTCAAGCAAGCTGCTGTCTGGACTTGTTTAATTTTCGGAGCAGGATCAATTTATTATAATGTAAATAATGATTTAATTGAGCAGAAACTTGCTTACGAACAAAGCTTGAGAGATCAATCTAAAGCAACGGTTGAAAAAGCTGTTTTTGATTTAGGCTCTTTACCCTCGCTAACAATTAATATTACAAGACAGCCCCCAAAGTTTTTTATAATAGCAGGAGCTTTTAGAATTACAAATAACGCACAAAACCTAGTATCTTCATTAAAAAAGAAAGGTTATGACTCGAGGATTTTACCATTGAATGAAAAAGGATTAACTCCTGTAGCTTTTGATGGGTTTTCTGATAGAAACGATGCAGTTAAAAGTTTGAGAAAAATACAAGCAAATGAAAACAAAAACGCTTGGATATTTGACATCAATACTCAAAAATAATAATGCAACCAAAAACACCTGAAAATTCTAAAACAGTTCAAACAGATCTGGTGCTTCCAGGCGATACTAACAGTCTAAACAGTTTGTTTGGAGGAGAGTTGTTGGCGAGAATGGATAGGGTTGCAAGTATTGCTGCAATTAAACATTCGGAGCAAGTTGTTGTAACAGCATCTGTCAATAATGTTTCGTTTGGAGAGCCCGTTCCTGTAGGAAGTATTTTGACTATAGAAGCAAAAGTTTCCAGAGCATTTAAATCATCAATGGAAGTGTTTATTGATGTTTGGAAACAGACTAAAACTAATCCAAAAATGACAAAAGTAAATGAGGCTATTTATACTTTTGTAGCTTTAAATAATGAAGGAAAAACAGTTGAAGTCCCTCAGATTATTCCAGAAACTGATCTTGAAAAAAGTAGATATAACGCTGCTTTAAGAAGAAGGCAGCTTAGTTTAGTTTTAGCTGGAAAATTAGCTGCAAAAGAAGCTACTGAACTGAAGGCTTTATTTGAGTAACGACAAATGGCTTTAAACATTAAAATCAAGTATTTTTTCATCATCTTATTGAGTATGTATTCACTAGGATGTAATGATTTTTCAAAAGAAAAAGAAAACAAATCAAGTGAAATTCTTCTAAAAGTCTTGGGTACTATCCAAGATGGAGGGATTCCTCACATGGGATGTAGTAAAGAATGCTGTTCTAATTATTTTTTATCTGAAAAATCAAGAATAGGAGTTTCTAGTTTGGGAGTTTCTAATTTAAAACATGACACAAATTACATCATTGATGCAACACCAAATATTAACTTTCAGTTAATAGATTTGATTGGTAATGCTGATCCTTCAAAAAAATTAAATGGCATTTTTTTAACTCATGCTCACATGGGACATTATGCCGGACTCTTAAATTTTGGAAGAGAGTCTTTGAATAGTAAGAATATTCCACTGTATTTAATGCCTAAATTTTATAATTTTATTTTAAATAATGGGCCTTGGAACCAGCTAGTTAAACTCAACAATATTAAATTAAATAAAATTTACAACAGAGAAAAAGTAATCTTACACAATAATTTAAGCTTTACTCCAATTCAAGTTCCTCACAGAGACGAGTATTCTGAAACCGTCGGATATATTATAGAGAGTATTCATAAAAAAGCACTATATATTCCTGATATTGATAAATGGGCAAAATGGGAAGTTTCAATTGTTGAGATGATAAAAAGTGTTGATTATGCTTTTTTAGATGGAACTTTTTTTGATAAAAAAGAGATAAATAACAGAGATATTTCCGAAATACCTCATCCATTTATTATTGAAAGTCTAAAACTTTTTGAAGGACTTGATGGGTCTGAAAAAAGTAAAGTATATTTCATACATCTTAATCATACCAACCCTGTTTTAAATTCAGAATCAAGTGAATATAAAAAAGTGATTTCAGCCGGATTTAATATTGCAAAAACTGGAATGGAGTTTTTCTTATAAAGCACAGCTCATATCCTCTCCACAACATAAAGGAGATTTTATTTTACCTTCACATGAAGGGCATTTTGAGACTTGAACCTTGGTTCCGTCATCTAGTGTAATGTGTCCATTTTTTAAAGGAATTCCACATTTCCCACAAGTTGCATTAACTGACATTCCACATTTTTTACATGCATATGTTTCCATAATTTTATTTGTTTTTAGGGATATCTTTATTGATCATTTTAATATCGACCTCGTTATTTTCAAATCCTAGTAAATGTTTAGAAAAGTGATCTGCTCTTAACCAAAAATTGTATTCAGACATATTGCCAAACCCATGTCTTTGTGTTGGCAAAATCATTAAATCAAACCTTTTGTTTGCCTTAATAAGCGCATTGGCAACTCTAATTGTAGCTCCAGGATGTACATTGTTATCCATATCGCCTGTTACTAAAAAAAGTTTTCCTTTCAGATTTTTAGCTAACGATTGATTTTTTTCAATTTCATAAACATAATTTAAGCTTCCATCATCTGCAATTTCTTCTTTTACTCCGTGATGTGTTTCACTCCACCAGCTATTGTACATTGAATTATCATGATTTCCAGCTTGAGAATATGCTGCTTTAAAAAAATCAGGATAAACTAAAATAGCAGCTGTTGACATAAATCCCCCGCCTGAGTGTCCATATATACCGACCTTATTGATATCTATAAAAGAGTGTTTGTTTGCCAACTGCTCTGCCACAGATTTTTTATCTGCTAAGCCATAATCTCTAAGATTGCCATAACCATAATTATGGTACCATTTTGATCGGTGAGGATGACCTCCTCTGTTGCCTAATGTTATAACCACAAAACCAAGTTGTGCCATTCTATCCAGTCTATCCATTCTAACGGAGAAAGATTTGTTTACAGATTCAGTTTGGGGTCCAGGGTAAACGTATTCAAGAAGAGGATATTTTTTCTTGTCATCAAAATTGAAAGGTTTGTACATGACCCCATACAAGTCAGTTATTCCATCTTCAGCTTTTGCCTTGAAAGTTTCAGGAAACTGATATCCACTATTAAATAGCTCACTTAAATCAGCTTCTTCTAAACTCATAACTACTGAGCCATCCGAGTTTCTAAGTTCAGATTTAGGAGTAGTATTAACTCTTGAAAAGTTATTTACAAAATATTTATGATTATCAGAGGGTTGAGTTGAAGTGTTGTAATTTCCACTATTTAGTACTTTGGGTTTTCCACCACCCAATGAGACTTTATAAGTATGTTCGTAATAAGGATCTATAGTTTTGTTTATACCGTGTGCAGAAAAATATAAAGTATTAGATTTTAAGTCAATATGTTTAATATTGAAGCTATGAAAACTTCCAGAGGTAATTCTATTAATTAGGGTCCCATTAGAATCATATCTATAAAAATGTCCCCACCCATCTCTTTCCGACCAGTGAATCATTTCAGATTCATTATTTATAAGATAAACAGGTTTAGTTTCATAAAAATAAGTATTTGTTCTTTCTTCAATTAGAACATTAACTTTACCTGAGCTTAAATCAGCAACGCAGATATCAAGCTTCTTTCGGTCCCTGCTTATGGTATTAAAATAAATTTTATTTTTTTCGGAAAGTAGTAGCGTAGGCTTAAAATCATTGTCATAATCTGAAGGTTTTCTGGGCTTACTAAAAATTGAGATGTACTGCTGCTTAGAACTATCAAGATCAACTTTTTTAATTTCTTTTGATGGAATATCAAAAATTAAAACCTCTCTTTTATAATACTCTTTTTCACCAGGCATGTGATATTTGTAGGTTTCTAACGTTGGTCTTTTTTTAGCGATAGAATTTATAACCCATAAATCCTTAATCTCTCTACTATCTGTTCTTTGAAAAACAAATTTTTTAGAGTCAGATGACCAATATCCTCTTATTGGGAATCTATCATTTTTCTTTTTCTCAATTTCCTCATTATCAAGCCCTCTACCATAACCACCATATCCGTAGTGTTCAACCCCATCTTTTGTCCATTGATTTTCAACAATAGTTGAGTCTTTTTCGTTCTTTACAGCTTTTAAAAAATTGGCTTTGTCCATCCAATATAAATTGAACTTTCTTGAGAAAAATACTATAGTACTATCTGGGGCAATATTTGCCCATTTTTTCCAATTTTCTTTTGGTTTTCTGTCATTGCTTATTAGGGTTAAGTTATTGCTTCCTAAAACATATTTGAAATGAAAAACTTTCTTATTTTTCTTATCTTTTTCAAGACTGTCTTTTTCTTCTTCTTCCTCATATTTAGAGGTTACCCTAAATTCAATCGCAGTTTCATTTTCTATGAACTTAAAATTAAACTTTGGCAGGTGTTTAGCATCGTAAGGATCTTTTGTTATTTCCGTGAGCCATGCTGCCATTTTATCGTTATCAAACAGCTCTTTCTTAGTTCTTTTGTTGGGATCTACTATATAGTATTTAGAGCCATTTGTAGTTTTGTACTGATACCAGAACTTATCTCCTCTTTTTAACCAATGTGGATTTACAGAAGTTGAATGAACTAACTTTGAAAGTTTAGTAGGAGAAAATTTTGCAGCCAGTTCATAATTAGACATTAATTTCTCTTGAGAGAAACCATTAATAGTTATTAAGAAAAAAAAAGTAAAGATTAGTTTTTTCATTTTAATTTTTTTTAATGATTATTTATTCTTCTTCAATACAATGTTCGTCACCAACAGATTTTAAAAGGTAAACATTTTTTTCTACAAAGACATCTCCATAAATTCTTCCAGCGTCATTTTGGTCTCCACCTCCAGTATTACTCAGAATTAAAGAAAAATAATATTTTCCATCTTTCTCGTACTTGCTATCGATTGTCCCACAGTTGAATGTTGAACTTCCACATGCAAAGAGAGACATAAAAGCTAATAAGAAAAATAAATTTTTCATAAAAATTATAATCCTAAAATATCATTTATGTGATTTTGATCAGCATTTCCTGATGCAAAATCGTCAAAAGCTTTTGTTGAAACCTCAATTATATGGTCGTTAATGAATTTTGATCCTTCTCTTGCACCTTGATTAGGGGATTTTATACAGCATTCCCATTCCAAAACAGCCCAGCCATCAAAATTGTATTGACTTAATTTAGAGAAAATACTTTTAAAATCAACCTGGCCATCGCCTAGGGATCTGAATCTTCCAGGCCTGTCTATCCAGTCTTGATAACCACCATAAACTCCTGATTTTCCGCTTGCATTAAATTCCGCGTCCTTAACATGAAACATTTTTATGTATTCATGATAGTAATCAATATATTTTAAATAGTCCATTTGTTGTAAAATAAAATGACTAGGATCATATAAAATTTTTACTCTAGAATGATTGTTAGTAGCTTTTAAAAATCTTTCAAAAGTCACACCGTCATGTAGGTCTTCGCCAGGATGAATCTCATAGCATACATCAACGCCGTTTTTGTCGAAGTGATTTAGTATCGGCTCCCATCTTTTTGCTAATTCTTTAAATCCGGTTTCAACAAGACCGTTTGGTCTTTGTGGCCATGGATACATTGTATGAAAAAGTAGTGATCCTGAAAAAGTTGCCATTTCTGTAAGCCCTAAATGTTTACTTGCATTGGAGGCGTATTTTAATTGATCAATTGCCCATTCTGTTCTGCCTTTTACATTACCGTGAAGTGTTTTAGGCGCAAAGGCATCAAACATTTTATCGTAAGCATAATGAGAAGCAACTAGTTGTCCTTGCAAATGGGTGGAAAGTTCGGAAATTTCCATACCAGCTTCATTAACTATTCCCTTTAATTCATCGCAATATGTTTTGCTTTCACTGGCTTTCTTTAAATCAATTAATCCTTCTTCCCAGGTTGGAATTTGAACAGCCTTATAACCTAAATTACTTGCCCATTCACAAATATTTTTTAAGTTGTTAAAAGGGTTTTCCGCTCCAACAAATTGAGCTAAAAAAATACCAGGTCCTTTAATTGTTTTCATTTAATTAATTATTTAGTTCAATCCAAATATTTCCTTTGGAATTTGATTCAACAGTTTTTTCAATAAAATCCATGCCCCTTACGCCGTCTATAATAGAAGGGAATTCCTGCACAGCATAAGGTTCTTGGCGGATAGCTCTTGCAACCCCTTTATAGATGTTTCCCATTGAGTCAAAAATACCTTCTGGGTGCCCAGGGGGAAGTTTTGTGCCATCTAAAGAAAGTTCATTATTGTATTGATGACCAGATTTTAAAACTTGGAGAGGTGCATCATCTTTTAAATGGTACAAATAATTTGGATTTTCTTGTTCCCATTTTAGCCCTCCTTTTTCTCCGTATACACTAATTCTTAAATTATTTTCTTCACCTGTTGCTATTTGGCTAGAACGGATAGTTCCTTTCATATTAGTAGAGAATTGAATTAAGATATTAGCATCAACATCCATTGGATTATCCTTGTACAAAGTATTTAAATCGGCCAACACACTTTTTACTTGCATACCAGTAACTAGCTCCACCATATTAAAAGCATGAGTTCCTATATCTCCAACACAGCAGCTGACACCTGATTTTTCAGGATTTAATCTCCAGGTAGAATTTCTTTTTTCTTTTTCATGAATTACTGGGTTTAACCAGCCTTGTAAATATTGAGCATCCACTTTGTGAAGCTTCCCTATTGCTCCATCAGCAATCATCTTGGTCATTTGTCTAACCATTGGATAGCCAGTATACGTGTAAGTCACAGCAAAAACAAGGTTTTTTTCTAGTTGTAGCTTTTTTAAATCAAGCGCTTCTTTATAGGTAGTGGTTAGAGGTTTTTCACAAATTACGTGAAAATTATTTTCAAGTAATTTTTTTGCCATTGGGTAATGAAGAAAATTTGGAGTTAAAACTGAAACCACTTCAATTCTTTCATTAGAGTCCAATTTAGATTCCTCTTCAACCATCGTTTCAAAATCTTTGTAAATTCTAGATTCTTTTAATCCTAATTTTTTGGCAAACGAAAGATTTTCCTCATAATTAGGGTTAAACACACCTCCAATTATTTCATATCTATCAAACATACTTGAGGCTACTCTATGTAAAACTCCAATTAAAGAGTCGCCACCTCCACCTAAAATTCCTAGTCTAATTTTTTTATTCATATTTTAACTTTATTAAACTGCTTGAGAGATTCGACTTTCTTCTAATTTGTTTCTAAAAGCAAATAAAAGTCCAAAGAGAATAACCAAAGCCAGGGGGAAATAAACCATATTTCCTAATGCTGCTTGGCCAGCTATAACTTCAGCAGCGTCTTCAGCAATACCAGAATTTAATGCAATTTGCTTTTCTTCATCAAGCCATGATCCAATTACAGGATTCCACATTCCAGTGGCTAACATACCAGCACCTCCAACAAGAGACATTCCAAGTGCTCCAGTCTTTGGCAAATATTCAGAGACGAATCCTATCATTGTAGGCCAGAAGTAACAAACTCCAACTGCAAATAATACTGAAGCGACATAAAGCATTTGACCATCAACCTGAGACATCATAAAAATTGCTATAGTTGTCACTATTGCTGATAAAAATAAAACACCAATTGGGTTAAGTTTATGAATAATTGGTCCAGCAAAATATCGTCCAACTGCCATAATTCCTGTAATAAGAGCCAAAATTAACATTGGACTTGCTCCTGATTTTTCAAGAAGAGGAGTAAGCCATTGTTGTGTGCCGAGTTCTGCTGTTGCAGTTAAGGTCATACAAATTGCTATGAAAATAAATAACGGTGTAAATAAAGATTTTAAATTAAGAACAGTGTCAGATTCAATGTGCTGAGTTTTTGGAAATTCTTCTTTAATAAACAGGTATCCATAAATTATAGTAGGTAAAAGCATAATTGCTATCTGAGACTCCCATCCTAATCCAAAATCTGTCATAAACTTAGAAGTAAGAGATCCTATAACTATTCCACCAGGAAACCATACATGAAATTTATTTAACATAGTAGTTCGGTTGTTAGAATACATGTCGGCAATTAACGGATTACAAGCGGCTTCCACAGAACCGTTAGCAAATCCTATAAAAAATGAGGAAATTAAAAGAGTCGCAAATCCTCCAGCGTAAATAGTCATCACTAGGCCTAACACATGCGAGAAAAAAGCAATTATCATCAATTTTTTTGCTCCTAACAAGTTGTATAAAAATCCTCCGAATATGGTAGCTACAGGAAACCCCCAAAAGGCCATTGCATTTACAAACCCTAGTTGAGTGTTATTAAGCTCAAAGTCTTCTCCTAGCTGCCCAAGAATACCTGCTCTAATAGCAAATGTCATCGCCGTTACTATAAGCGAAATACAAGCAGCAATAAATAATTTATTTTTTGATATTGATTTATCCATAATAATTTGTTGTTGATTTCTTTACTCAAGATACTAATTTCTTTTAGAAATTTTTAGATCAGAATGATCAATCTAGACAAATAAAACAATAGAAGCTTTGTAGTTTAAAAAATAGTAGATTAAATTTTATGAGAACCGTCACAAAAAGGCAAATTACCTGATTTGGTACAACCACATAGGGTGAATCTTTTACCATGTTTTATTTTTTCTCCATTCTCACTTAATAAGGTGACGCTTCCCTCAACAACAATTTGCCCTTTGGATTTTCTAAAAATAATTGGATTATCTTTTTTCATTGAGCTTTATTTAAAAAATAAAACAGGAGTATTTTTAATGTATTCTTTGTAAGAGTCCAAGTGTCCCCATTTTTTTTTCGCACTCTCTTCAAGAAGCCTAACGCCACTTACATAATAAATCAAAACATAACTAAAAACAGGTGAAATTAAAGTCAGATACTGATAGCCAGAAAGGGATGAAATTGACATTACTGCAATTCCAAACCACAATAGAACTTCTCCTAGGTAATTAGGATGTCTTGATTTGGACCATAGCCCAGTGGTTATAAACTTATCTTTGTTTTCTTCAACTGACCTAAATTTAGTTTTTTGTTTATCAGCGATAATTTCTAGCGTATAACCAAAAAGAAAAATAATTAATCCTATAAAAAGAAAGACATTTTCTACTACGCCAGTTTGGCTAGAAAGAGCAGTTAAAGCACAAAGACTACAAATTGAGACCCACATGCCTTGAAGAGACCACGCCATAAAAAATCTTGTAGGAGAGAGCTTAATTTCTTTAAACCTTTTGTCCTCACCAGCTTTTTTAATTCTAAAGAAAAGAAAAATACCCAGTCTTACAGCCCAGAAAATAATTGCCCCACCGAGTATTAAGTTAGCTATGTTTTGAGTTGAATTATAAAGAACAAATATTACAGCAAAAACATAAGTACAACTCCCCGTTAAGTCATAAAATTTTTCAGATTTTAATAAATAAGCAGGGATAAATACAATCCATTGTATTGAAAATATATAAACAATAACCTCTTTTAAGGAAAAAGTCCCTGAATTTAATTCAGAGTCCGCTAATGAGGCTAATAAAAAACAAATTCCAAAAGCCGAAAAGGAAATAATCAAATGAATTAATTTTTTTATCATCTACTAAAGATAGTAAACTTTAATTTTTTAATTTTAAAAGGTGAATTACAGATATATAATTTTCTTTTTTTTTGGAGTTTTAGTTGCTTCTGCTCAATCAAAAAAAATTAAAATAGTTGACTCTTTATCTTTAGAGCCTGTTCCTTTTGCAACTGTTTTTTTTTCAAATAATAACGGAATCATATCAAATGAAGCGGGCTATTTTGAGCTAGTTCCTGAACAATACAAAGTTCAAGATACTTTGTTTGTTTCATCAATGGGATATGAAACAAAACGAATACCAATTACCACTTTTGATGATACGATAATCCGTTTAAAACCTGAAACAATAACATTAAAAAACGTAGTAGTCACAAACAAGGAATTGTCTTCAATTGAAATTATTGAAAAGGTTAAGCAAAACATAGAACTCAATTATAATTCTGGAATAAATGAAAACAAGCTTTTTTTTAGACAAGATTTCAATCAAATCAATGAAGAATTTACTTTAAGTAAATTTAAGTCTTCTATTAAAGATTTAAACGCTAAAGTTATGGATAGCATTTTAGAAAATCTTCCCAAAGAAAGTAGAAGTGAATTGGAAAGCTTGTCTTACTATTACGTAAATGATGAATTAGATACTCCAAAAATTAAATTAATAAAGTCAAGAAGAACTAATGAGGATAATGCTAGTGACTTATCAAAATCACTTGGAAATAAGCTAGAGTCTTCACTCAAGGAAAATTTAAAATCATCTTCATACTTTAAAATTAGATCGGGATGGCTTCCATTTTCTTTTGACTTATCCATAAATGGACTTTGGGATATTGACAGTACCGATCAAGAGCAGCTTGACAAATTGAAAGAGCAGGAAATTAAAAGAAAAGAAAATTTTTCAAATTTTCAGAAAGGAAGAATTCAAAATGTTTATTTAAAATCCTTTACTAATTCAAATTCAGATTTAAATTTCATTCTACAGTCTAAAAGATATCAGTTTTCAAATCCAGAATTATCCTATTTAGGTAATGATTTGGTGTATGTAATAAATTGTTTGCCACAAAGATCAGATAAGTTTAAAGCTACATTGTATATAAATTCAGAGGATTTTGCAGTAATGCGACTAGATTATGAAAATGTTAAACCTTTGTCAAAATTTAAATTATTAGGGGTTTCAGTTTTATCTAATTTGGAGAAAGGAAGAATGAGGTTTTCTAAGCTTAATAACAATAAATACGATTTAAGTTATTTTCAAAGTACGAGAGAAAATAAAGTGTCAATAAAAAGACCTTTTAAAATTATTGAAAAAAATAAAGTAGTTAAAGGGAAAAATAAACAGAATCAGATTTCAGCTAAATTAAATTTTTCAACTAAATCAGTATACAATATTGAATTACAGGTTTTTAAAACAAGGTTAATAACGCCCAAAGAGTTCGAGGAGCTAGATGAAAAAAATCAGGTGCTTCCAGAGTATCTTGAAGAATTTATTACAAATTTTTGGGAAGAATTTGAAGAGTAATAAAATAAAAAGAGCTCCATGTTTGCATGAAGCTCTCCTTGGAATTAATAATTAAACAATTATTAATTAGGTAAAATCACTTTGTCAATTAAGTGTACAACTCCATTGTTGGCTTGCACATCGACTGCAATAATTTTGCTTTTTCTATTGTTTCCATCTGTAAG